>ERZ891134.35-NODE-35-length-119382-cov-17.457725_pt1 | contig 119382 bp, 122 predicted proteins | sample MGYA00520888_ERZ891134 | MGnify/ENA primary metagenome ERZ891134 (study PRJEB32303, sample SAMEA104408692) | aquatic metagenome | biome: Brackish water; feature: Coastal; material: water | place: Baltic Sea | collected 2014-10-23 | depth 10 m ... | reverse complement strand
GCAACAAGGATTGATAACTAATTATGGAAGAAAAATATATTAAGTTTTACAAAACATTTCACAAAAAGTTTAAAAATGACGAAAATCTTATTCTCTGTTCGAAAACACTCAGTCACCGTGGAATGATTTTGTTTGTAACCGTTTTCAGGAACAAAGATGAAATTTAATATATCAATAAAAACACTTGTATTACTGCAAGGAATTCTTGTTATAGGGAGTTTATCTGGAGAGATATTTTTTGGAATTGGAACGGAACATATCCTTCCTCTTTATCTTGTTCTATGGGTCGCAACTTGTTTAGCAGTTTTTAAAAGTGAAAAATAAAAAAACCGTTACATACAAAATCAATCAACCACGGTGGAATAATTTTGGGTAGTGGGGTTTATGATGAATCAGTTTCCCAAGAAGGTAAGAGTCAAGAAAGTATTGGTCATTCTCGGAGTGTTTTTTCTACTCCTACAATTCCAACCGGGAACCAAGTTACTAGATCTTTTAACAAACCACACGACCCAATATCATTCGACAACAATAGTGAAACGATTATCCACCTGAGGTGCTATCTAACTTTTGACCCAACTAAAGAATGCTTTTTTTCAGAACAAGATAGACCGAGACAATGTGCGTTAAGCAATAAAAGTTAATTTAAAAGGATCCGCGTGTGGAAGGTTTGGCAGCCGCAGCATTTTGTTTTGGTCTGGTTGGCGTTGTTGCACTGGTTCGACTTGAAAAACTGATTAAAACGTTGAAGGAAAAAGGCGTCCTCGAGCACGATTACAAAGACGAGTGACCAGGGTCTGGCAGCAGTCCCCCAGAACCGCCTGTCAGCGCCTACCCTTTAGTAACATAGATGACTGATTCTCTTTAACCAATGGGCAGGCTGCACACGACTGCGCGAGCGTCGGGCGCCGCTCTTCTTAATTTGGGCCGAACTCGACTTGCTCTATGACGGTGGTTTTGATGATATCTTCAAAGGAGCCATCGGGCTTGGTTACCACGAGTCGGTCAGAGGATGGGTGGTTTAGTTGGGGGTCGATGCGACCAGTGACTTCTAACTGTTCACCAGTTTGCCAATGCTTAAAAATGATTTTGTGCATCACATGGATTGCCTCGAGTAGCGGATTTCAAAAAGGGGGTGCAGACGGCGAGTTTACCGTATGTCAGCTGGCGGGTGTACCGATCTAAAGCGGATTGTAGGTCGTGGACTTTAAAATCAGAAACGAGTGACTGGAAAACAGTCAGACTTAGATTAATTGAGCGGGATGATGCTACAGCCGCAATCTTGCCTTAATAAGCTCGAGGCGCGCTGTATCTTCAGCCAATCGGCTCGGAAACCTGCGGCGATCAGTCCATCACATAAGAGAAACGATCGGCTTCCGCCAAAATTGCCTCGCGGTCCAGTGTTTCTGGCACTCTGAAGTGACCTTGTCGCCCACAAAAACCGGTCGGCTTAATAAACTCTTCGACCAAGTGGTATTTTGGTCGATTCGTATAATCATCGAACAAGATGGTGCAACCTGGCTTTGCCTTGGCGAGACTATACAAAAAGCACGCCACTCGAAAACGGCCATCAACTAAAACAAGGTCGGGTTCTGCGCCCCGTGACCAGAGGGATTGAATATAGTCCTTGAACTGACTGCGCCGCTCGAAGCTGTTGGGCCGACCCGCCCAACCGATCGCGCCGAGGTCCACCCAATCGACATCAAAACGGTCTGCCGCGTTCGCCTCAGTCCGAACGTGATTGATCCAATGCTCGGAAGTGTCAACGGCCAAAATTTTTGCTGTTGTATTCTGCAGTACCCAGATGCTGGATTTGCCAACACCATATTCGGCGTAAACCTTAGCCGTTTTAACCGCGGATTTAAAAAGCTGATCATCACCATCAAACAGAAAATTCTTATTCCGTTTGCGTAACGACAGCGTCCACTTGTTGACAATATTCACAGGCAATCTTCTTAGTTAGCAGTTGAGAAGAATACCACTAAGCAGGGATAGGTAGACAATTGCCAAGCCAAAATCAGCGCGCATCTAGATCGAAATGTTACACTTGGCGGGAAGCTTCTTTTTTACTCAAACCGGTTGTTACAGCGCGCAGCACGCGCTAATCCAGGAATGGACCCTTTTATGGATGTTACTGAAATACTCGAGTCCCTGAACCCTGAGCAACGGGCCGCTGTTACCGCGCCCCAAGGCAGCGCACTGGTCCTAGCTGGCGCCGGCAGCGGTAAAACTCGGGTGCTAACCCAACGCATTGCGTGGCTTGCGCAAACCCAAGGCCTGTCGCCATTTGGTATCTTAGCGGTCACCTTCACCAATAAAGCAGCGGCCGAAATGCGCTCTCGGATCGAGGAACACCTAGCCATGCCGCTTCGAGGCATGTGGGTGGGCACCTTCCATAGCCTCGCGCATCGATTCTTAAGAGCACATTGGCTGGATGCAGGCCTAGATCAAAGTTTTCAAATCATTGACGCCGATGATCAGCTGCGGTTGGTCAAGCGGATCCTTTCGAACTTATCCATTGACGACAAAAAATGGCCCGCCAAACAAGCGGTCTGGTGGATTAATGCCCAAAAGGATGAAGGCCTCAGGCCGAACCATATTCAAGATGAGGGGGATTTATACATTCGCACCCATCTCTCAATCTACCGAGCTTATGAAGAGGCATGTGATCGAGGCGGCATGGTCGATTTTGCAGAGCTCTTGCTCAGGATGCACGAAACGTTGCTCGCGCAACCGGCGTTACTAAACCATTACCGGGAGCGATTTAAGGTGATCCTGGTCGACGAATTTCAAGACACTAATGCCATTCAGTATGCTTGGCTGCGCGTTTTAACGGGGAACGCCGATAAGTTGATGGTTGTTGGCGATGATGACCAATCGATCTATGGTTGGCGCGGCGCAAAAATCGAGAATATTCAACGCTTTCAGTCGGACTACCCAAACGCAACCAGCTATCGCTTAGAACAAAATTATCGGTCAACCGGGACCATTTTGGACGCAGCGAACGCCTTGATTGAGCACAACACCGACCGTTTGGGCAAAGCGCTTTGGACCGATTTGGGACGGGGTGACCCGGTATCCCTGTACGCGGCTTACAACGAAATCGACGAAGCGCGCTACATCGTTGAGCGCATCAAGAATTTTTTTGCCGAAGGGAATGCCTATCGCGATTGCGCGATTTTGTATCGATCGAACGCCCAATCCAGGGTTTTAGAAGAAGCAATGTTGCGCAGTCAATTGCCCTACCGAATCTACGGTGGCCAACGGTTTTTTGAACGCGCGGAAATCCGATCCGCCCTGGCCTATCTCAAACTATTGAGCCAGCGCCATAGTGATGCCGCGTTCGAGCGGGTGGTGAACCTGCCGCCCCGGGGTATCGGTGATAAGTCGATTCAGATCATTCGGGACGCGGCGCGGTCAACCAACCAATCGCTGTGGACGGCTGCATTGAACCTCACAACCCACGGCGGACTGACCCCTCGTGCGAGTAGTGCGGTCAGTGGCTTTCTGAACTTGATTGATGATCTTGATGTTGCGACGGAAAATCTTGACTTGGCGCATCTGATTGAGGAGACCGTCGATGCCTCGGGTCTCAAGGCGTTTTATGAAAAAGAAGGCGGCGAGAAGGGTCAGGCCAGACTTGAAAACCTTGAGGAATTGGTCACTGCGGGCCAAACCTTTGATCCAGATGACGTTCCTTTGTTTGATGAGGCCGTGCAACCGGATATGACGTTGTTGGATGAGTTCTTAAGCCAAGCGGCCTTGGAAGCCGGCGCTGGTCAAGGTGATCAAAACCAAGACAGCATTCAAATGATGACAATGCACAGCGCCAAAGGCTTGGAATTCCCGCTGGTGTTTTTGGCGGGCTTGGAGGAAGGCTTATTTCCGCACCAAATGTCGATGGACGAGCCCGGCCGCTTGGCAGAGGAGCGGCGGCTTTGTTACGTTGGCGTCACCCGGGCGATGACCAAGCTGTACTTTACCTATGCTGAAACTCGGCGCTTGAATGGTACGGATCGGTATAACCGGGTGAGCCGGTTTGTACAGGAAATACCTGCAACCCTGATCGAGGAAGTTCGATCTCACGAGGCGCTGGTTCGGCCGGCTTATCAAACCAGCCATCAGGTTAAGCGCGTTGCAAGCGAGGTCTCGGGGACTGAATTTCAATTGGGCCAAAAAGTGGGTCACGCGAAGTTTGGCGAGGGCGTGATTTTGAATTATGAAGGCCATGGCCAACAGGCGCGCGTGCAGGTTAAATTTGAGGCGGTTGGTACGAAGTGGCTGATGTTGTCCTTCGCAAAATTACAATCCATATAAGTGAGATCGTTCATGAAACTGCTATCGGTAAGTCTTATTATTGGCGCTTTGTTCGTAACCAGCTGTGGGCAAAGTCCTGCTGAGCCGGATGCATCAGGATCTGTTGATCTGAATAAAATCTATAAGTGGCGGATGGTGACCACTTGGCCAAAAAATTTCCCCGGCATGGGGATGGCCCCTGAGAAAATTGCTGAGCGGGTTCGTGTTATGAGTAACGGCCGCTTGGATATTACGGTTTACGGCGCTGGAGAGGTGGTGCCGGCGCTTGAAACCTTTGAAGCCGTATCGCAAGGGACTGTGCAAATGGGGCATGGCGCGTCCTACTACTGGCGCGGCAGTGTGCCGGCGGCGCAATTTTTTACCGCAGTCCCCTTTGGGCTATCAGCCCAAGAGATGAACGGCTGGTTGTTGCATGGTGGCGGCATGGCCCTTTGGGAAGAGCTGTATGCTCGGTTCAACCTCGTCCCGATTTCGGGCGGTAATACGGGCACCCAGATGGCGGGCTGGTTTAATAAAGAAATTAATAGCCTGAGCGATCTTCAGGGGGTCAAGATGCGGATTCCCGGCTTAGGGGGCGAAGTATTTGAAGCCGCCGGCGGGACGGCGGTCAATATTCCAGGTGGTGAGATCTTCACGAGCCTGCAAACCGGCGTGATTGATGCGGCTGAATGGGTGGGGCCCTTTAACGATTTGGTCCTTGGGTTTCATCAGGTTGCGAAATACTACTACTACCCTGGCTGGCAAGAACCGGGACCCAACCTTGAACTCATCATCAACCAAGACGCCTTCAACGAGCTGCCAAAGGATCTGCAAGCCATGCTGCGCAATGCCTCGCTTGCGGTCAATAACGATGTGTTATCGGAATACACGGCCCGAAATAATCAAGCGTTGAAAGAGCTGGTTGAGGTGCACCAGGTTCAAGTGCGCCGCCTACCGGATGATGTTTTGGCGGCGCTGAAGGTGATTTCGGATGAAAAGGTCCAAGCCCTTGTGGGTGATGATCCCTTAAATCAGCGTATCTTTGACTCTTACCAGGCGTATCGCCGTAGCGTGATGGACTATAACGAATTGTCCGAGCGGGCGTTTCACAATGCGCGCGCAAAGCTTGAAGGCTACGAGCCGTAAAGCTGTCCAGGCAGCCAGGTTGCAAGCCAGGGCTGCCACGCTAAGGTGAGTAGTAAGATCAACTGAATCACGATGAAGGGCACGACGCCGCGATAAATATCCGCGGTCTTGACCGTATCTTTGGCAACCCCGCGCAGATAAAACAGCGCAAATCCGAACGGCGGGGTTAAGAAAGAGGTTTGTAGATTAATCGCGATCATAATACCGAGCCAAATAGGGTCAACGCCCATTGCCATGAGGATTGGTCCAACAATCGGGACCACGACAAACGTGATCTCGATAAAGTCCAAAATAAACCCCAGCAGAAAAATCACCGCCATCACAATGATTAAGGCGCCCGTCACGCCCCCGGGCATCTGATCAAACAGGTGCGCCACGACTTCATCGCCACCAAATCCTCGAAATACCAGGGAAAATAGCGAGGCACCGATGAGGATAAAGAACACCATCGAGGTGGTTTCGGTTGTTGAAACGAGCCCGGCTTTTAGGTCAGAAAAACTTAAGCTGCGTCGTAATAACGCCAGAACTAGGGCCCCGAGGGCGCCTATGCCAGCCGCTTCAGTTGGGGTTGCAGCGCCAAAGAGAATTGAGCCTAACACGAGGCCTATGAGTGACAAGGGCGGCACGGCGCTCATGAAAAGTTGTCGTAGCGGTACCTTCGGCAGATTCGCGGGTGGCGCAAGCGTTGGCTTCACAATCGCGATGGTGAGCATGAGCAAACAATACAAGCCGACTAAAACGAAGCCGGGCAGAATCGCGCCCGCAAACAGATCGCCTACGGAAATCGATTTTGGATTAAAAATACCCAGACTCAACTGAGCCTGTTGATAACCACTGCTGATGACGTCGCCCAGAAGGACTAAGGCGATCGAGGGCGGGATAATCTGTCCCAAGGTACCGGTCGCGCAAATGGTGCCGGTCGCCAGCGCAGGGTGATAACCCGCGCGTAACATCGTTGGCAGTGCCATAAGGCCCATGGTGACAACGGTTGCGCCAACAATACCGGTGCTGGCCGCCATCATCATCCCAACCAAGCAGACCGCCAAGCCAAGCCCGCCCGGCATCCGGCCAAAGGCCCGGGTCATCCCGTCGAGTAAGTCTTCAGCGATTCGAGACCGCTCTAGGATCACGCCCATCAGCACGAACAATGGCACGGCAATCAGGGTTTGATTGGTCATAATGCCGTAAAGGCGATTGGGCATGGCATACAAGAAGGCCAAGTCAAAATGCCCCGCTATGATGCCAAACCCAGCCGCAATCAGAGACGTCCCCGCAAGGGTTAACGCAACCGGATAGCCTAAAAGTAGCAATCCAAAAACGGCTAAGAACATGAGTAGGGCCGCATAGTCCACGTTATTGCCTCAATGCGCGAAGGGCTTTTGAGCCTTGGGATAGGCCTTGGAGAAACAATAAGGCCGCCATGATCGGTATGACGGTTTTTAATAGAAAGACCCCCGGTAGTCCGCCGGGGGCGCCGGAAGACTCAAAAACGGCCCAAGAAAAGGCGACATAGGGCAGGCTCGTTAAAAATAAAAATAAACTCACCGGCATCAGAAAAAAAATCCAACCCAGTAATTCAACCCAATGACGTTGGCGTGGGGTTAGGGTTCGATGAACAACATCAACCCGAACATGGCCGTTCACTTTAAGGGTGTAGCCGATGCTCAACATGATCACGCCGCCATGTAAATACACAATGGTTTCCTGCAGCGGGATCGATCCGAGGTTGAGGAAATAGCGCATAACCACGACCAAAGCGGTAATGAGCATCATCATCAGGATGAACCAAGAGACAAACCGGCCGATGGCGCCTGATACTTGATCGATGAGGCGCTCGATCTTTTCCATCAAAGCATTGCCTCGCACTCAATCAAAACCGCCAGGAAGAAGGTGCCCCCCACCCATTGATTATTTTTAAAGGCGGCAAAGCTGCCCTCGCGGCTTTGATCGCGGATCAGAAACTGCTGATAACACAAAAGGCCGGCAATGACGGCAAGCAGGCCTTGGTACACGGCGCTGAAGTCTAGGTGGCCACCGACTTGCCAAAGTAGCAATACAAAAAGCGCTTGTAATACCCCAATGATGAATCGATCCAGATCGCCAAATAAAATCGCCGTTGATTTCACGCCAATGAGAAGATCTTCGGCTCGGTCTACCATCGCGTATTCGGTGTCATAGGCTACGACCCAGACCAAGTTAGCCAGAAATAACAGCCCGGCCGCTTCACTGAGCGCGCCCGTCACAGCAGTGAACGCCATCGGAATCCCCATTGAAAAGGCGAGTCCTAATACCAATTGCGGCAGATGGGTTATGCGTTTCATAAAGGGATATAACCCTGCGAAGCAGGCGCCGACGGCTGCAAGCACAATGGTTAGGACATTGGTGGTCAGCACGAGGATGGCTGCCAGACCAAGCAACACGCCCATCCAGAGCAGCGCCGCGCGCACGGTGATCACGCCTTGGGCCAAAGGTCTGTCTTGGGTTCTTTCCACAAACGGATCAAATTTTCGATCCGCGATATCGTTGACCACGCAGCCTGCAGACCGAGTCAAAAAGGTGCCGAGCACGAAAACAAGTAACAAATGCCAGCCTGGCCATCCCTCAGCGGCAATCCAAAGGGCGGCGAGCGTTGGCCAAAGCAGCAGCAAGGTCCCCACGGGCTTATCAAGCCGCGCGACAGCAAGCAAGGCTTTAAATTTTGGATCGGTCAAATAGCGTGCGCTGAAGTTCATTCGTGAATATGCAGGTCTTGGTTTAAATGCGTTAGTATACCCAGCTGAGGAAATTGCGGGCGTACAAATTTACCCCCTGTCTCAAACCGTTAAATTAATAGAGAAGATCGGTGATATGAAGAAGTGGCAATGTATTGTATGTGGGTTTATCTACGACGAAGCAGAAGGTTTTGAAGAGGAAGGGATTGCACCTGGCACGGCTTGGGAGGATGTTCCCGAAGATTGGGTCTGCCCGGAATGCGGCGTTGGCAAAGCAGATTTTGAGATGATTGAGATCGATTAATCAATATGAACTAAGGATGGGCTATGGATCGAAGTAAGCTAACGCGAAATATTCTGATCGCAATGGTTGCAGGATTCTTGATTGGATCCTTGATTCATTTCATGGCCTTGGACGCCAATAGCTTCATCGAGACCTATCTGGTTGGGGGTCTTTTCTATATTGGTGGTCAAGTCTTTATCGCCAGTTTGAAATTACTGGTGGTGCCTTTGGTCTTTGTCTCGTTAGTGTGTGGTGCGGGTAATCTGGCCGGTCACAACAATATGGGGGTGATTGGGCTTAAGACGGTTGGCTTATATCTTTTGACAACCGCTCTGGCCATTGTCCTGGCTTTGAGTGTCGCCAACGTCCTGAATCCCGGTCTTGGGGTGAATCTTGCTGAAGCGACAACCTTTGCCGCCAAAGAAAGCCCTGCCTTAACGCAGGTCATCATTAACATCTTTCCGAGCAACCCCGTAAAGGCGTTAGCAGACGGCAATATGTTGCAGATCATCGTCTTTGCCATTTTGTTGGGGATTGCGATGACCCGTGCGGGCGAGCAGGGCCAACAGATTCGAGCCTCCATGGCGCGCTGGAACGAAGTCATTATGCAGCTCGTGCTGATGTTGATGCAGGTGGCGCCGATCGGTGTTTTTTGCCTCATGATTACGTTGTTTGCCAAGCTAGGCTACAGCGCGATAAATGATTTGATCACTTATTTTTTCTGCGTCTTGTTGGTTTTAGCGCTCCATTTTTTGGTGACCTTCTCGGTGCTCATCCGCTTTCTCGTTGGGGTTAACCCTTTAACCTTTTATAAGCGTCTCTTGCCCGTTATGGCCTTTGGTTTCAGCACGTCATCCAGTGGCGCAACCCTGCCAGTGACGTTGGAGACGGTTGAAAAGCGATTGGGTGTGAGCAAAAGCATCAGTAGTTTTGTTGTGCCCTTGGGCGCGACCATCAATATGGACGGCACTGCAATTATGCAGGGCGTTGCAACGGTCTTTATCGCCCAGGCCTATAACATTGATATCGGGATGGGCGGCTACCTAATGGTGATACTAACCGCGACCATGGCGTCCATTGGTACGGCCGGCGTGCCGGGCGTGGGGTTGATCACACTTGCTTTAGTCTTGTCTCAAGTCGGCTTACCGGTTGAGGGCATTGCGCTGATTATTGGCGTTGATCGACTGCTGGATATGTCGCGAACGGTTGTAAATGTGGTGGGGGATGCAACGATTGCAAGCATCGTTGCCCGCTCAGAAGGCGAGTTTGATGACAGTGTGTTTGCTCAAGAGACGCGCTCAATGTCTGCGAGCAACGCCGCTTAGGCCTGCTGGTACCGCTCAACAACCCCAATCCAGCGCTTCATCAACGCTTGTGTGGTCTCCTCCGAGCGGCTGGCGATTTGATTTGCAAGGCGATTGGCGATCGGCAATAGATCATCATCTCGGGCAAGGTCTGCAATCTTAAAGGCAATGTCACCAGATTGGCGCTCGCCAAGAATGTCGCCCGGTCCTCGAATTGCGAGATCCTGCTCCGCGATATAAAAGCCATCTTGAGAATCTCGGAGCACAGCCAGGCGCTGTTTGCTCAAGGGCCCCAAGGGGGGTTGATACAGCAATAAGCAATAACTTTGTGCTTTGCCCCGCCCAACTCGACCTCGGAGTTGGTGCAGTTGCGTCAGGCCCAGTCGTTCCGCATTGTCAATCACCATAAAATTGGCGTTTGGCACATCAACGCCAACTTCGATGACCGTTGTCGCGACGAGAATCTGAATGTCGCCTGCTTTAAATCGCGCCATGATTGCGGATTTTTCTGAGTTACTCATCCTGCCATGAATCAGCTCGATACTGCGGCGCGGTAAGGCGGCGCTCAGTTCCGCTAGGACCGCCTCCGCCGCTTGAGCATTGAGGACCTCGGAGGTCTCGATCAGGGTGCAGACCCAATAGGCTTGCGCGCCCATCTGGCAGGCGGCGTCGAGACGGCTCATCACCGCCTCGCGCTTGGCATTGGCCAGGACGCTGGTTTGCACGGGCGATCGCCCGGGAGGTAACTCGTCGATCACGGAACAATCCATGCTGGCGTAGAGCGTCATCGTCAGGGTTCGAGGGATAGGAGTGGCCGTCATGATTAACTGATGCGGGGTGGTATCAATGTTACGTCCCTTGTCTCGTAGGGCCATGCGTTGGTTAACCCCGAAGCGGTGCTGCTCATCGATGATGATTAAACCAAGCCGCTCGAACAACACGCCCTCTTGGAACAGGGCATGAGTGCCAATCAGTAACCGAATGGATCCGGATTCCAGATCAGCCAGGTGCTGCTTCTTGAGACTCGCTTTCATGCTGCCGGTTAAGAGCGTGGGCGTAAGGCCAAGGGGCGCCAACCAGTCTGCAAAGGACCGATTATGTTGTTCGGCCAGAATTTCTGTTGGCGCCATTAAGGCGACCTGATGTCCTGCGGTGAGCGCAACCAGGGCGGCCATCGCTGCAACCACGGTCTTGCCAGAGCCGACGTCGCCTTGAACCAGCCGCAGCATCGGGGTTGGCTTACCCAGGTCTTGGTTGATTTCCTCAATCACCCGTTGCTGGGCTTGGGTTAGGGTAAACCCCAGGTTTTGGTGAAAGGTATTGATGAGCGCTTGATCGGCAATGAGCGCTGGGGCCCTGCGTTGACTCAGCTGGCTTTTGAGTTTTACGAGGCCCAATTGGTGGGCGGTGAGTTCCTCGAGCGCCAAGGCCCTTTGATGGGGGTCGAGCCCGGTCATCAAGCGTTGCACATCCGCGTCTTGGGGCGGCGCGTGTACGTAACGTAGGCAATCGATTAAGTCCGGAAAATCTGGATTGGGTAGTAAGCACGGCAAGCCGAGGGCGAGATCCGGGCGCTTTAAGCCTTGTTGGATGATTTTTCGCAAGCGGTTTTGCGATACCCCTTCGGTGATTGGGTACACCGGGGTGAGTGTTGTTGGCAGAGGTTCCTCTAACGCATTGCTGTAGTCCGGATGATAGAGCTCGAGTCCCGAGGCGCCTCGTCGGGGAACGCCATAGCAGCGAATTCGACGGTTTGGCGCCAAACTCAGCTGTTGCGCCTTAGAGAAATGGAAGAAGCGAATCGCAATTTGCCCGGTGTCATCCCGTAGCGTCACGAGCAGACTGCGCCGTCTACCAAATTGTATCTGGGTGTGGACGACATCGCCTTCGATGACGGCCCCTTGGTCGGGTGCCAAATAAACAATGGGCGTGAGCCGGGTTCGGTCTTCGTATCGGTGCGGCAAGTGCAGCATCAAGTCTTGCAGCGTGTACAGATTGAGCCGGCTGAGTTTCTGACTTTGCGCGGGCCCGATGCCTTTCAGCTCGGCAATACTAATCTGCCCCAAGGCATCAGCCATTCGAGCCCGCCATAATGGCGTCAATCTCGATAGCGGCCCCTTTTGGTAGCGCCGCCACACCAACGGTTGCGCGCGCCGGAAACGGCTCGGTCAGCGCATCACCGAGCAGCGCGTTTACGGTTTCGAAGTCTGCAAGGTCTGTGAGGTATAACGTTAATTTAAGGCATTGATTTGGTTTGCTACCCGCGGCTGCGCCAATATTCAGCAGGTTTTGAATGATCTGCTGCGTTTGCGGTGCAACACCGCCGCTAACAAGCAGACCCGTCTCAGGGTCGAGACCTAGTTGGCCGCTGATAAAAACAAGATCCCCAAATTGCATGGCTTGTGAATAGGGGCCAATGGCCGCTGGCGCCCGGGCTGTGTGCACGCTTTGAAGCAGCTTGTTGGCCATTAACTGCGCACTCGAAGGATCTTATTAATATTGTGAATGTGTCGAACCTTGCGGATAACCCGCGCAAGGTGAACGCGATCTTTAACATTAATGACCAGGTTGACCGTCGCGAGGTGTGCATCGCGTTCTAAAATACTGATCCGGTCAATATTCGCTTGGCTACTGGTGATGGTTGACGCCAGAACCGCAATCAATCCCTTTTCATGCTCGAGTTCTACGCGAAGCTCGACGGCAAACTCTTGATCAAGATGATCTTCCCAGCGCACCGACATGATCTCTTCGTTTTTATCGCGCAGCTCGCTCATGTTTTTGCAGGATTCTAAATGAATGACAATGCCGCGTCCGGCGCTGATATGCCCGATGATGGGATCGCCTGGAATTGGACGACAGCACCGGGCATAGGTTACGACCAAGCCTTCGGTGCCTTTAATCGATAGTGGCCCAAGATCGCGAGTTGGGTCTTCTGGTAACGAGGCCTGATTTTCCAGTAATCGGCGCGCGACCACACTCGCCATTTGATTGCCAAGTCCCACCTCGGCCAACAGTTCGTCTAAATGATCGAGTTTGGCTTTGGTTAACACCTGCTTGATATTGTCCGGTGGCAATAGGTTCATTCTTGAATTGAGATTGCTCAGGGCCCGATCAATGAGCCGCCTGCCCAAGACAATCGACTCGTTGACTTGCTGCATTTTGAGTGCGCCGCGAATGCCGCTTCGGGCTTTTCCCGTGACCACAAAACTGAGCCAGGCCGGGTTCGGTAAGGCGCCTGACGCTCTGATTATTTCAACCGTTTGGCCGCTCTCGAGCGCAGTACTGAGGGGTGCTAAGCGTCGGTCAATCCGGCACGCAACGCACGAGCTGCCAATGTCAGTGTGGACCGCATAGGCAAAATCAATGGGGGTTGAGCCTTGTGGCAGCTCGTAAATCTCGCCAAGTGGGCTGAAGATATAAACCTCATCTGGAAACAAATCGATTTTGACGTTTTCGATAAATTCTAAAGAATTGCCGGCGCTTTGCTGGAGTTCAAGCAGGCCTTGCATCCATTCCCGGGCGCGCTTGTGCCCCGTTGAGGCGGCGTCATCTTGACTCTTATAAAGCCAATGACCGGCAATACCTTGGTTGGCGAATTGCTCCATCTCTTCCGTTCGAATCTGAATTTCGATCGGCAAGCCATGCATGCCAAATAGCGTCGTATGCAAAGACTGATAACCATTGGCCTTTGGAATTGCAATATAGTCTTTAAATCGGCCTGCCACGGGTTTGTATAAATTGTGCACAGCCCCGAGCGTTCGGTAACAGGTATCGACATCTTTCACGATGATTCGGAATGCATAGACGTCCATAATTTCGGTGAACGACTTTCGTTTGGCCCGCATTTTGTCGTAGATGCTGTAAAGGTGCTTTTGGCGTCCAATGACGCGCGCGCCAAGATCATCTTGGGCCAGGCAATGCTCGATCGACTTTAAAATCTTGCCGACCACTTCCTTTCGGTTGCCCCGGGCCCGGCGAACTGCTTTTTCGATCATGCTGGAACGCAGGGGATAAAGCGCTCGAAAGCCGAGCTCTTCAAACTCGATGCGGATGGCATTCATCCCTAAGCGCAGGGCAATGGGCGCGTAAATCTCGAGGGTTTCTTTGGCGATGCGGCGACGTCGCTCCGGGTCTAGGTGGCCTAGCGTGCGCATGTTATGCAGACGATCTGCGAGCTTAACCAGGATCACGCGAATATCTTTGGCCATGGCCAGCGTCATTTTCTGGAAATTCTCGGCTTGGGCTTCAGCACGCGATTTGAACATGCTGCTGAGTTTGCTGACGCCGTCGACGAGTTCCGCGACCTGCTCGTCAAACTCGGATCCGAGTTGGTCTTTTGCAACGCCGGTGTCTTCAATCACATCGTGCAGTAAGGCCGCCATCAAACACTGATGGTCCATGCGCATTTCGGACAAAATGGTCGCAACGGCGAGTGGATGGTTGATATAGGCTTCGCCAGATTTTCGCACCTGGCCGGTGTGGGCAATTTCCGCAAAGTTGTAGGCGCGTACAACTTGATCGACCTGATTTGGCTCTAAATAGTCTGCCAATTGGCGTGCGAAGGTATCGATGGTTTGCATCAAGAGACTATACCAACGATTGCATACAATTGGATGCAGCCGATGGCATTACTTCAGAAAAAATTCGAATTGGGGCCGGAATCAGCCCCTGTTCAGGCGTTGTTAGAACGCTGGATCTGGGTCTTTTTCAAAGGTTTCAGCCAAAAGATCCATGCTCATGGGCTCGAACTCTTCCCGCGGCTTTTGCAGCAAGATATCTGGACCGATGAGGCCCTCAGCGATCTCGCGGAGCGCAAGGACCGTTGGCTTATCGTTCTCAACAGCGACTAAAGGATCTTTACCTTCGGTGGCGATCTGTCTGGCGCGCTTGCTTGCGACCATAACGAGCTCGAAACGGTTGTCTACGTTTTCTAAACAGTCTTCAACAGTGACGCGAGCCATGGCGTTCTCCTTGATGAGGTTGCATTAACGCAGATTTTTTCGCGTAACGACAACTTGGGCCGCGCAGTTTATCGTCAAACCTGCAAGCAGGCAAGAGGGCCATCGTGCGCTTTAGGTTGTGAGAGCGGTAAGCAGATCAATGTAACGCGCTGTCTGGGCCTGGATCTCAAAAGGCGCTGGGTCTTCAAAGACAATGGCGCTAAGTTGCTGGAGCGCAAGCTGAAAATTATCATTCACGATGAGGTAATCGAAGGTGTGGTATTGCGCGATTTCATCGCGTGCCCCGTTAAAGCGCTGCTCAACGGTGTCGAGATCATCTTGCCCTCGACCCAACAAACGCGTTTTTAGGGTTTCAAGGGTTGGCGGTAGAATAAAGATCAGGTTGGCGTCTGGTAATTTTGCTTTGACCTGCTGCGCGCCTTGCCAATCGATTTCGAGAATGAGCTGTTTCCCGGCGGCAATGATGCGCTCGACTTCCTCTGTACTGGTGCCGTAAAGGTTGCCGAAGACTTCGGCATGTTCCACGAAAAGCCCCTGCTGGATTAGGTCTTCAAAGCGTGCGCGATCAACAAAAAAGTAATTAATACCGTCTTGCTCGTTGGGTCGTTGTGCACGAGTGGTGTGAGAGATACTGACTGCAGCGTTGGGATGCGCCGACAGTAATGCGCTAACCAAGCTCGTTTTGCCAGTGCCGGAGGCGGCCGCGATCACAAAAACTTGGCCCCGGGTTGTATTGGATTTGGATGTCATAGCCGCCGGTGACTTTTAAGCGATTGTGTGGAGGCCGAGATAGTAAAAGATGGGCCTTGGTCTTGCAAATCAAAGGCAGACTCGGATGCAATTCGGTTATTCAAGGTTTTGAATCTGCTCGCGCATCTGCTCTATGGCGACTTTCATGTCAACTGCGCCAAAGGTGGATTCGACTGCGATGGCTTTTGATGACAGGGTGTTGGCCTCGCGATTGAGCTCTTGCATCAAAAAGTCTAAGCGTCGACCGACCGGGCCGCCTTCTGCTAGACAGCGTTGGACTTCGGTCATGTGCGCGTCAATGCGTTCGATTTCCTCACCCACATCGGCCTTGCTGGTGAGGAGGACGATTTCTTGATGAATGCGCTCTGAATCAGCGGCGAGGTCTAGGGCTTCGAAGCGGTTTGTCAGCCGAGCTTGGGCGCGCTGGATAATGTCAGGGGTGGCTTGCTTGAGCGCGGTGAGCGTTGCGTCTAAGTGGGTTAGTTTCTCCAAAATACCGAGTCTTGTGGCATCGCCCTCGCGGGCGCGGGTTTGGCAAAAGCGATCAAGCGCGGTATCAAAATGCGTCAGGATGTCCTCATCAACGGGTCGAGACAGCTCGCTTGTCAGTACGCCAGGCCACTTCAACAGGTCGAGACCATTGATATTCATAACTCTTTTGCTCTCATCTTCGACGCCTTTAATCGCGTTCAGAAGGTTTTGTATGAGCCCTTGATCGACGGCAAGCTGCGATTGAGTGGCGATCGTGCGTCTGAGTGTACAGTCGATCTTGCCTCGGGTGAGCTGGGCTTTGGCTCGGGTCTTTAGGGCGGCTTCGAGATGCCGACAATCCTCCGGTAATTTGAAATTGAGTTCGAGGTAACGGTGATTAACTGACCGCAGTTCCCAAGACAGGTTGTCGAATTCGGAAAGGTCAAAACCTGTCATGCTGTGGATCATTAGTGCGCATTCTCGCTTATAGAGTTCAAGCCAGTATAATGAAAATCCTCTCTTGCTTTTCGGATATTTATGACGCCATTTATAAGAACGCTCAATCGACAACTGGATGCGCTTCGGCCCGTTTCAATCGTTCGGCAGTACAACAAGCACGCGGAAGGCTCGGTTTTAGTCTCTTTTGGTGACACCCAAGTGATCTGCACCGCGTCCTTGGAGTCTGGCGTGCCGCCATTTTTGCGCGGTAAGGGCCAAGGTTGGATTACAGCAGAATACGGCATGCTGCCGCGTTCCACCCATGAACGGATGGGCCGAGAAGCTGCCCGGGGTAAGCAGTCGGGGCGCACCCAAGAGATTCAACGGTTGATCGGTCGATCCCTAAGAGCTGCCGTTAAGCTTGAAACCATGGGGGAGTACACGATCAAAGTTGATTGCGATGTTATTCAGGCCGATGGCGGAACTCGCACGGCGTCCATTACCGGCGCTTGCGTGGCCGTTTTCGATGCGCTGGATCAGTTGCCAACGCGCAGCAAGATTGAAACCACCCATATTGCGTCGGTGTCAGTAGGGGTTGTTGATGGGCAGCCGATGCTGGATTTGGAATATGTCGAAGATGCCAATGCCGACACCGATATGAATGTGGTGATGACCGAGGCTGGCAGCTTTATTGAAATTCAAGGGACTGCTGAGGCGGCGCCCTTTGATCGATCAGAGTTAAACGCGCTGCTCGATCTTGCGTCCGGCGGCATTGCGCAATTGGTCGACATTCAAAAAGCCGCGCGTTCGGGAGGCTCGTCTTGAGTGCAACCGAGGAAAACGGATTCATTGAGTTCGCATTAGCGCAGGGCGTTTTAAAATTCGGTGCCTTTGAGTTGAAGTCAGGGCGAACCAGCCCTTATTTTTTTAACGCAGGGCTATTCCGGGATGGGGCTGCTCTGTCCCGTCTTGGCGGGTATTACGCTGAAAAGTTGATGGCGGCAAAGGTTGAAATGGATGTGCTTTTTGGACCGCCCTATAAGGGCATCCCACTGGTATCGGCCACGGCCATTGCACTGGCCAGAGATTATGACCAAACCGTGCCCTATGCTTACGCCCGAAAAGAAGTTAAAGACCATGGTGAAGGCGGCTCGCTGGTGGGCGCCGATCTGACCGGCCGGGTCATCATTGTGGATGACGTGATTACCGCAGGCACGGCGATCCGCGAATCAATTGACCTGATCACTGAAGCCGGCGGAGCGGTTGCGGCCGTGATCGTGGCCATTGATCGTCAAGAACGCGGTCAGCAAGGTAGCCAAAGCGCGATCCAGGAGGTGCAGACTGAGTTCAAGATTCCGGTCTACAGTCTGGTTTGTTTTGATGAAATTATTGCTTATGTAAGAGACGCCGGGTCGGACGTCGATCTGCCCAGCATGCTGGCCTATCGAGCGCGCTATGGTGCGGTCTGATCCTGCGCTGCTGTTGATCCGCCGAGGGCTTGGCTGATTAAGCCTAGCTGCTCGGTTAAGCGATGGGTTGGCAACAGCGTAAAATCACTTCTAACGAATTGCAGGACCCGACCTTCAATTAAGCTTGCTAAGAGGTGTGCTGCACTGGCTGGGCTCAGGGTTCTTGCCGCAGACGGCGCAAGGTCAGCCTCCCTAAACACCTGCCGCAATTGGGTTTCGATACGCTCAAAGAATTGTGACGCCCGTTGCCGAAGCCTCGGCACTTCGCCGGCTAAAGGGTCGCCCGCGAGCAGCCGTGTGATACCTGGATTGCGCTCGCAAAAGGTTAGGATGAGCGTTGTGATTTGCTGGCTGCGCGCGGCTGGGTTGCCCGTGCTGCTCAGAATGAGGGTGATACGCTCGAAGATGGTGTCTTCCGCATAGGTGATCAAGGCCTCGAACATTCTGGCTTTGCTGGGGAAGTGGCGATACAGCGCGGCCTCAGATACCCCAACAGAGGCGGCAAGTTTGGCGGTGGTTAACCGCGCACCGGGCTGGGATTCCAGCATTTGCGCAAGGTTGGTTAAGATTTCCTCGCGGCGGTTTGGCTTTTTTGGGGCAGGCACGCGGCTCACGGGTTGGACGCTATCTTGGTGCCGACACCCTCGTTGGTCAGGACTTCCAACAGAACCGCATGGGCAACGCGGCCATCAATAATGTGGGCACTGGTCACACCGTTTGCAACCGCCTCGAGTGCGCATTGAATTTTTGGCAACATGCCACCGGAAATGGTGCCCTCATCGATTAGGGTTGTCACTTCTGCGGCGGTCAAGGTGCTCAAAAGCGTCCCGGACGCATCTTGAATGCCTTCGATGTTGGTCAACAGAATCAGCTTCTCAGCGCCGAGCGCTGAGGCAATCGCACCAGCGACAAGATCCGCATTAATATTAAAGGACTCACCTTCTGGTCCGGTGCCAATGGGTGCAATGACCGGAATGAGATTGCTATTGGTCGCAATATCAAGCACCTCGCGATTGATTTTGGTGACTTCGCCAACATGACCAATATCAATAATCTCAGGCGTGCTCAGGGCTTCGGTCATCTTTTCAACAACCATCTTTTTGGCTTCAATCAGAGAGGCGTCTTTACCGGTCAAACCAATCGCTCGGCCGCCATTACGATTAATGAGCGATACAATTTCTTTATTAACCTGCCCGCCCAGTACCATCTCGACGATATCCATGGTGGCACTGTCGGTGACGCGCATGCCGTCTACGAAATGGGACTGAATGCCCAATTGGGCGAGGAGATCGCCGATTTGAGGCCCCCCGCCGTGTACCACGACCGGATTCAGTCCGACCAGCTTCATGAGCACAATATCTTTTGCAAAACTTTGCTTGAGGGTTTGCTCGGTCATGGCATTGCCGCCATATTTGATGACGATCGTCCGCCCGGCAAAGGATTGAATATAGGGCAATGCCTCAGTGAGCACTTTGGCTACGTTGAGCGCTTCGTCGCGAGTCACAGTCATAATGGTCTCTCTAACAGGTTACACAAGCCGTTCGGTTAGCTTCGGCCGGTCGATCCAAAGCCTTTGTCGCCGCGGTCACTCGCCGTAAATTCGTCAACCCAGACGAAGTCGGCCTGAAGTACTGGCACAATAACCAGTTGCGCAATGCGATCAAGAGGCTGTATTTCAAACGCGGTATCACTGCGATTCCAGCACGAAATCATCAACTCGCCTTGATAATCCGAATCAATGAGTCCGATGAGGTTGCCCAGCACAATGCCATGTTTATGGCCGAGTCCTGAGCGCGGCAGGATCATGGCGGCATAATTTGGATCTTCAAGGTAGATGGCAAGACCGGTCGGCAAAAGGTCCGTCGCGCCGGGCTGTAGCGTGATCGATTGATCGATACAGGCTCGAAGATCTAGGCCGGCTGAGCCGAGGGTTTCATAATGGGGCGATTGCGCAGCGTCGCGGCAGCGCTTTATTTGAACTTTCATAACGTCTCGGTCAGTTGCTGTGAGATGAGCTCAACAAGGTGCTCGGACAAAATCCGTTTTGACATTGTTGGGAGATCGATTGCGCGATCTTGAAAGTAAACCGTGATGGCGTTGACGTCGCTATTAAAGCCGATTTCGGTATTGCCAACATTGTTCGCCACAATCATGTCGAGTTTCTTGTCGATGAGTTTCTTGCGCGCATAGGCTTCGACCTGTTCGGTCTCAGCAGCAAAACCGATTGTGAACGGTTTATCCGCCCGCATTGCGACTTCCGCGATCACATCGGGGTTTTCAACAAGCTCGAGCGTCAGCGAGCGCTGCCCGTTTTGGTCTTTTTTAATCTTATGTTGTTGAACCAGTTTGGGCCGATAGTCTGCAACGGCAGCAACCCCGATAAAAACATCGGTTAAAGCGATTCGTTCTTGAACGGCCTCATGCATATCTTGTGCTGAGATAACCTGGATCAATTCGACCCGGTCCGGTGCTGTGAGGTTCGTGGGTCCTGAGACCAAGATGACGTGGGCACCCGCGTCCGCTGCCGCTGCAGCCAGAGCATAGCCCTGCTTGCCGGAACTGTGATTGCTGATATAGCGCACCGGGTCAATCGCTTCTCGGGTAGGACCCGCCGTGATCATCACGGTTTTGCCTTGCAGAAGACCCGTGTTAAACAGTTCGCTCACCCTGACAACGAGTTGGTCGACCGCCATCAGTCGCCCAGAGCCGGTTTCGCCACAAGCTTGAATGCCGTCTTCCGGTCCGAGAATCTGGACGCCGCGCTGGAGTAGGGTCGCGCTGTTGGTTTGGGTCGCAGGCTTGGACCACATGGCCTGGTTCATCGCTGGCGCTACAGCAACCGGGCATTGTGCGGCAAGGCAAACGGTTGTTAATAGATCGTCGCCCTGACCACTTGCGAATCGAGCGAGGAAATTGGCACTGGCGGGGGCGATGAGAATGAGGTCTGCCCAGCGCGCGAGCTCGATGTGACCCATAACCGATTCGGTATCAGGATTGAGCAGATCCAAGTGGACTGGATGGGTCGAAAGCGCTTGCATGGTTAACGGCGTAATGAATTCGGTTGCCGAGCGGGTCATGATAACTCTGACATCGGCGCCTTGATCTTGTAGCCGCCGAGTGAGCTCAGCCGCTTTGTAGGCCGCGATCCCACCGGTGATCCCAAGTAGGATCCGTCTGTTTTTTAAACTTATCAGTGGCTTGTTCATCATTATGTCGGCCCAGATCGCCGCATCTCCTTGGAAGGGCGATAATACCCGCTTTACATCCGGATCGCACGATTGGGGTTGTATCCCGATGCGGCGGAAGATTCAAAGCAAAAGAACGCGCCTTCAGGCGCGGCTTGCGGGCCCTGACAGACTTTAAGACAATCCGGCTTAGTGGCGATGAAGATTGAATATTAGTAAGGGTTCTGGTATAAAGTCGCGCTCGACGAGCACAAGCGCACGCTGCTCCCTGAGTCAGAGTGACAAAAGCGGTTCAAAGCGTCTTGGAAATCGTGAGTCGGTAGGAAAATTTGGTCGCAATGCCAAAGACTTACCCAAGAATCAAAGCGGGGCGCTCAAAATCGAGCGCCCGGAAAAGGATAGAAACATGTCTAGAGTTTGCCAAGTGACTGGGAAGCGCCCGATGAGCGGGAATAACGTCTCTCATGCGAATAACCGGAATCGTCGTCGGTTCTTACCTAATATACACGACCATCGGTTTTGGTTAGCAAGCGAGAAGCGATTCGTGAAACTCAGAGTCTCTGCAAAGGGGATGCGGATTATTGATAAGCTGGGTCTTGAGAAAGTCCTTGCTGATTTGAAAACCCGAGGAGAACGCGTTTAACGTGTTTTTGAGTGTTGTTCGCGTTAAAGCGGTAATAGCCATCGCGGGCCATCGAGAAGGCCGCGCAGAAAGGAGCAGATCATGAGAGATAAGATTAAGTTAGTATCGTCCGCTGGCACGGGTCATTTCTATACGACCAGCAAAAATAAGAAGACCATGCCAGACAAAATGGAGATCAAGAAGTTTGATCCAGTGGTTCGTCAGCATGTGATGTATAAGGAAGCCAAAATTAAGTGAGCGGCAATGCAAGCAGCTTGCAAAAATGAAGAATTGTAAATTAGAAAAGGGCGACGCAATCGCCCTTTTTTTTACCCGCCGTTTAAGAAGCCCTTAGCTCGTAAGAAGCCCTCAGCTCGGCTGAGCTGCAAATGTCCCGTCGCAAGTTTTTCAAGCGTCCATCCGGGTTTCACCCAAACACAGGTGTGGTCAGCCGTCACGATCATCGGGCCAGCATAGGCCTGTCCTAGGATCAGATTTTGCCAAGCTTGTTGGGGCACTGCGTTTGGATTTGTTGGCGGCGCTTGGGCTGGGCCCGCCGCATTAGATGCGGGGGTTATGGGCGTTTTTAAGCGCGCAATGCCGGCAACTCTGACCCGTAAGGCAACGAGCTCAAGGCCCGTGTCGAGCTGATGCCCATACCTGTTTTGGTGCTGTGTTTCGAATTCAGCGAACGCGGCCTGAAGGTCATCCAGATACGGCACGCTCAAGGTTTGCGTTTGTCCTTGATATCGAAGTTCAAAAACGGGATGAACCGTCGTGTTATCAACGCCTTCCGCTGCGAGCGCCGTCCGCGCGACCTGTACTAAATCATCGAGCCGATCCCGAATATCCTGCGGGTCACAGTCTTTGGCGCGTAGATTGATGGCGCGGGTAAGCTCTCGGCCAGGCGTTGCGGCAAGCATGCCGAGTGCTGAAAAGATACCCGCATCAGCGGGCACAAGGGTTTGATGCATCCCAAGCCGCTCCGCCAATTCACATAGATGCAAGCCGCCGGCGCCCCCGAAACAGCAAAGGGTAAAGGCGCTTGGATCAAATCCTTTTTGGATTGAGATGAACCTCAAAGCCTCAGCCATCGTCTCATTGGCCAGCGTTACGATGCCTTGGGCGGTCTCGATGGGCGATAAATTTAAAGACGCCGCAAGTTTCTCAACGGCGCGATGCGCTTTCTCAGGATCTAACCACAAGTTGTCGGCCAAAGGCTGGTCTACCGGCAATCGGCCCAGCACCACATTGGCATCGGTGACGGTGGCCGTCGTGCCGCCCAGGTTATAGCAAGCCGGACCGGGCCTCGCGCCCGCCGAGCGGGGGCCGACTTTGAGCAACCCACCCGCATCGATTTCAGCAATACTACCGCCGCCCGCGCCAATGGTTTGGATGTCGATGGCGGGGATGGCAATGGGTAAACCGTTAAGGTGCATGTTTTTCGAGATCGCAAGATCACGATGGATCAGGGAAACATCGGTCGAGGTGCCCCCCATGTCAAAGGTCATCAGGCGCTCGCTTGCAAGCAGGGACCGCGCTGCAATCAAGCCCCCCGCTGGACCGGAAAGCAGTAGGCGCACAGCTTGCTCTGCCGCGTGTTCCGCAGCAAGGGTGAGACCAGAGGATTGCATCACCGTGAGTCGGCTGGGTGCGATCTTGGATTGCAGTTGATCTAAGTAGCGCGCGATGATCGGTCCGAGGGAGGCATTCAAATAAGTGGCCACGCCACGTTCATATTCCCCCATCTCTGGCAAAACTTGGGATGACAAGCTCACAAAATATTGTCGCCCGAAACGGGCTTTCAGATCCTGCTCCTCGGTGTCGTCGATAAAGGAAAACAAAAGATTAATCGCCAGTGCGTCGGGTGGATCGTTCGCCAAGGCCGTCTCGAGCGCAACAATTGCCTCCTGATCCAGAACGGTGATGAGGTCGCCCTTGGCGTTGCGTCGAACCGGTAGTTCATAGATCGCGCTTTGATCAATGGCTAGAGTTCTTTTAGTCGGGGTGAGGCTATAAAGATCCGCGCGGTTTTGTCGGCCAATGGATAAAACATCGCCCAAGCCTTGGTTACACACGTAAGCGGTTTTAGCGCCGCGACCCTCAAGGGCCGCATTGGTGGCAACCGTTGTGCCATGAATGATGGTTAACTGTCCCGCGGCGCAGAGTGCATCGAGCCCCAAAGCCGCGAGGCCCTCAAAGATTGCTTGCTCGGGCGCCTCTGGCGTTGAAAGCCTTTTATGCGTTATGAGTTGGTTATTGTACAGGTAGGCGAAATCGGTGAAGGTTCCGCCAGTGTCGATCCCCAATAAATGTTCACTCATGAGCTGTGCGATAATCCTTGAAAGTGAAAATGTAGCAGAAAGCCTCGAGTGTCACACGCCCTTGAGAGCAGATCATGTTCGAAATCGAGCCAACGGATAACCAGCCCTATGCCAGAGCTACCAGAAGTTGAAACGACCCGTGCAGGCATTGCGCCCCATCTCCAAGGGGTTGTGATCCAAGCCGTCATCGTTCGTGAGTCCAGATTGCGGTGGCCGGTTTCAGAACAGTTGGCGCAAATGGCAACGGGTCAAAAGGTGCTCGCCGTTGAGCGCCGCGCCAAGTACCTTTTAATCAAATTGGCGAATGGGTATCTGATGCTGCATCTCGGGATGTCGGGCAGTTTGCGAATTCTGCCGGCGTCAACGGCGCCTCAGAAACATGATCATGTTGACTTGGTTTTTGATTCCGGTGTGTTACTGCGGTACCGCGACCCGCGGCGGTTCGGCTCGGTCTTTTGGTTGAATGATTTGAATCATCGACTATTGAACGATCTAGGGCCGGAACCACTAGGGCCAGAATTTAGTGGTTTAACCCTGTATCAGGCATCCCGGGGTAAAACCAGGAACGTCAAAACTTTGATTATGGATGCGAAAGTCGTGGTGGGGGTGGGTAATATTTATGCCAATGAAGCCTTGTATCTTTCTGGGATCAAGCCGACGGCGATCTCGGGTCGAATCTCCAAACCTCGTTTCGAGCGGCTGGCTGTCGCGATTCAGACTGTTTTAATCAAGGCGATCCAAGCCGGTGGCACCAGTCTTCGAGATTTTCTAAAAGAAGACGGTACCCCAGGCTACTTTCGCCATGAGCTCAAGGTTTATGGTCGAGAGGGCGAGTGCTGTGAGGGCTGTGGCGGCGGCCTAAAATCACTGCGAATTACGGGTCGAGCCACGGTGTATTGCCCAGTCTGTCAGCGTTAACCGATGAGGCCTTCCGCGATGGCCTCAGCGACAGCAGGATGTACAAAACTGCTGACATCGCCTTGATAAGAGGCGATTTGACGCACCAAGGTTGAGGAAATGTAGGAATACGCCTCTGAGGGCGCTAAAAAAATGGTTTCAAGGCCGGGTGCGAGCACCCGGTTCATATTCAGCATCTGAAACTCATATTCGAAATCGGTTACCGTTCGAATCCCTTTTAAAATTACGCCTGCGCCCACCTCTTTGGCGAAATCAACGGTTAAGGTGTTGAAGCCTCGGACTTCAACATTACTCAAATGTGCCAGGGCTTTTTCCGCAAGTTCAACTCGGAGTGCCAGAACACTCGGATCTTTCTGGGGACTGGTCGCAATGCCCAGTACGACACGATCAAAAAGAATCGATGCCCGTTGAACCAAATCAGCATGACCATTGTGAATGGGGTTGAACGTCCCTGGATATAAAACCGTGCTCATAGCGTATCTCCTGTAGCAGTTAGAAATAATACCGCACCCGAGAGCGGGAATAAATCAGTGATCAACGCGTGAGGAGCGCATAATGAACCTGTCCTGCCCGTTTTTGCCGGTAAAGTGTGAGCCCCTGTTGAGCGACCTTCGCAATCACGTCGGCCGAGGGGGCTTCTAAATAAACGAAGCCATCGGGCGCGAGAAAGTCATTTTTGAGTAAGCTAGGTACAATATCCAAATAGCGATCGGTGTCGAAGGGTGGGTCAACAAAGATCAGGTGATAAGGTTTTACAGGTTTGGTTTGGATCAGTTTGAAGGCATCCTGAACGTGGACCTGGCATTGCGCGGGTTCGATCTGAAATGCCGAGCAGATTGTTTGGAAGTGTTGGGTCTGCGTCTTGGCGGTATCAACAAGGGTGGAAGCCTCGGCGCCCCGGGAGAGTGCTTCGAGACTTAAAATACCGCTCCCGGCAAACAACTCGAGACTGCGACGACCGCTGACTTTGCCTTGTAACCAGTTAAATAACGTCTCTCGAACCCGATCTGGCGTGGGCCTCAGCCCAGGGCTCGGTTTAAATGAAACTTTGCGGCCGCGCCAAATACCACCGATAATTCGAAGGTGTGAAGTTTGAGAAGGGTTTGGCAAATGGCTAGACCACAAGTGAGTTAATAAATGATGGACAATGTTGCAGATCAAGCCACCCAAGGCAAGCCGGGATTGTTTGCGCGCCTGAAGCAGGGCCTGGCTAAAACGCGTCGCGGCTTCTCAGAGCAAGTGACGGCGCTTTTTTTGGGTGCGAAGGTCATTGACCAAACGCTGCTGGACTCGATCGAGACGTTGCTGATTACGTCTGATTTCGGAGTCTCGGTCACCAAGGGCGTGATTGACCGATTGACGCAGCAGGTCGAGCGCAAAGACTTGTCCGATGCCATGGCTTTGAAAAATGCGCTGCGAGCCCATTTGCTGGGACTATTACAGAATACGTCATCCGAGCTGATCCTTGACGGGCCAGGCCCTCAGGTGATCCTGATGGTGGGTGTAAATGGTGCCGGCAAGACGACAACGGCTGGCAAGTTGGCGCACCATTTTAAGCAACAAAATCGCTCTGTGCTGCTGGCCGCCGGGGACACGTTTCGAGCGGCCGCGGTTGAGCAGCTCAAGACCTGGGGCGAGCGCAATGATGTTGCTGTGATTGCGCAGCATACGGGCGCCGACAGTGCGTCGGTTATCTTTGATGCGCTTGCGGCGGCCAAATCCAGAGCCTTCGATGTGCTGATCGCCGATACTGCCGGGCGTTTGCAGAATAAAAAGAATTTAATGCAAGAACTTGAAAAAATTGTCCGCGTGATTCGCCGCCAAGATGAAACAGCGCCCCATAGCGTACTCTTGGTGATTGATGCCACCACTGGACAAAACGCCATTGCCCAAGCCCAAGCTTTTATGACCGATGTTGAGGTCACCGGTTTGGTCTTAACCAAATTGGATGGCACGGCCAAAGGCGGCGTGGTGTTCGCGCTGACCGAAGCCTTGGGCCTGCCGATTCATTTTGTTGGTATTGGCGAGGCCTTGGATGACTTAAAACCGTTCGATGCCGAATTGTTTGTTGATGCGATTTTACAAGGCGCGGACTGATGTTGGTTTTTGATCATGTGTCCAAGCGCTACCCGAACGGTTACGAGGCGTTGTCCGATGTCTCTTTTACCGTTGAGGCGGGTGCGTTTGTCTTTTTGACCGGGCCTTCAGGCGCGGGCAAATCGACCTTATTAAAATTGATCAATGGGGTGGAGCGTAGCTCCAGAGGGCAAGTTCATGTCGCCGGACAAAATATCTCTCGCCTACCCGCTCGTAAAATTCCGGGTCTAAGACAGGGCATTGGTGTGGTGTTTCAAAATCATCAGTTGCTGTTTGATCGGCGGGTTTACGACAATGTGGCGCTGCCCTTATTCATCGCTGGCATGAAGCCGGCTGAGATTGGGCGTCGGGTTCGGGCGGCGCTGTCTAAGGTGGGCTTGACCGGCCGCGAGGGTGATTGGCCTGAAACCCTATCCGGTGGTGAGCAACAACGCGTTGGGATCGCGCGTGCGGTTGTACACCGCCCGCCGATCCTGCTCGCGGATGAGCCGACGGGGAACTTAGATCCTGATCTGAGTCGAGAGATCATGTCCTTATTTTTGCAGTTCAGTCAGTTGGGGGTCACCGTTTTGATTGCGACCCATGATTTAGAATTGGTTGAGTCGATGCCAGCCCGGCGCTTGCAGCTCCAGGACGGCAGGATCAGAGCCGAATGAACGAGTCCGCGACCGGGTCCGGCGCTCACCTTCGGCAGATTAATCGCACGGACCGATTGAAAGCTTGGTCCAGACATCATCGGCAGCTGTTTCGAAGCACCCTGATTACGTTGCTCAATCAGCCTGGGGCCCTGCTGATTACCTGGCTCGTGATTGGCATCGCCTTGTCCTTACCCATCTTGCTGAGTCTGGCCTTGCGGGAAATCTCCGAGGCCGACACACGACAGGTGATCCAGCCAGCTATGAGCGTCTATCTCTCGGTGCCGAGCGAGAGCGAAACGGCGCAGGCCCTGCTAAAAAGGCTCCGGGCATCCAGCGCGGTGGGAGAAGTGCGGCTGATCACGGAGCAAGCGGCGCTCGCGGAATTCTCAAGTCTTGCTGGGTTTGGGGATGTTTTGAATGCTTTTTCAGAAAATCCACTGCCGGGGATCATCGAAGTTGTGCCGAGGGAGCGCGATGGGGCAGGAATCAAGTTACTGGCTCAGCAAATAGCAGGTCAAGATGGGGTCGACCAAGTGAGTTTTGATGCGGCTTGGCTTGAGCGATTGAGCGCCATATTGGGTATTTTGGAACGGGTGTTATACGCTTTGGGGGTGCTGTTTTCAGGTGCGGTGATTCTCATTATTGGAAACACACTGCGGTTAACCATCGAAAATCAGCGCGGCGAGATTGAAATCACGAAGCTATTCGGTGGATCGGACAGCTTTGTGCAACGGCCGTTTATCTATCGAGGCTTTTGGTTGGGCTTTGGGGGGGCTTTGCTGGCTTTTTTCATCATTCAATCGAGCTTATTGTATCTGTCGGGCCCGGTTGAGCGTCTTGCCCAGTCTTATCGGAGCAATTTCGCGTTGGAGGCCTTGAATTTTGGGGAATCGATCGGACTTTTCGCGCTGGGTGCGCTGCTTGGGATTCTAGGGTCCTGGGTCTCGGTCTGGCGTTATTTGAAGCAAATTCAACCTAAATAGTCGGATTACCGTACCATTGTAACAAGATGGGGCCCAATGATAGAATTTGCGCCCCCGAAAACGAGGGTTTAGAACGAGCATGAGCGCGTATCCAATTCCGATTAATATCGAGTCCCCTGGCGCCAATCTAGAGGCGTACGTCCGCGCGGTCAACGCGATCTCGCTATTGTCTGTTGAAGAAGAGCGGGCGCTGGCGGAGCGGCTGCACGGTTTCGGGGATGTTGAGGCGGCCCGCCAATTGGTTTTGGCAAACCTAAGATTTGTGATTTACATCGCGCGAAGCTACTCCGGTTACGGGTTGTCTGAGGCCGACTTAATTCAAGAAGGCAATGTTGGGTTGATGAAGGCGGTAAAGCGCTTTAACCCGGAGTTTCAGGTTCGATTAGTCTCCTTCGCCGTGCATTGGATCAAAGCAGAGATTCACGAGTTTATTCTTAGGAACTGGCGCATTGTGCGGGTCGCAACGACCAAGGCGCAGCGCAAGCTGTTTTTTAACCTGCGCAGTCAGAAAAACCGACTGGGTTGGTTGCGTCATCAAGAGGTCCAAGATATTGCGGAGGCGTTGGGCGTCAAGCCTGAAACCGTCTTGCAAATGGAAGGCCGGCTGAGCGCCCAAGATCAGTCGTTTGAATTGCCCGAGGGGGATGATGAAGAGACCTTTATTGCGTCGCCGTCACAGTTTTTGGCGCAGCCCGATTCTGATCCAGCCAGCATTGTAGAGCATCTGGATACCCACTCAGATGAAACCGGTCAATTGCGCGAGGGTCTTGCAGCACTAGACGAGCGAGCGCGTGATATCTTGACCAAGCGCTGGCTCATTGAGCCCAAGGCGACGCTGCAGGAATTAGCAGCGTACTACGGCATTTCTGCCGAACGCGTGCGCCAGCTCGAACAGGCGGCGCTTAAAAAACTCCGACTTAATATTCAGATTCAATAACCGATGATGCTGAATGCTTTGATGACGTTCGGTGCTCTGAGTGCGGCGACGTCCGTCGTCTTAGGTGCTTTTGGCGCGCACGCGTTAAAGGGAAAGCTTTCGATTTCGAGTCAAGCGACGTTTGAAACGGCGGTGCACTATCAGATGACCCACAGCCTTGGGTTGTTGCTGGTCGGTGTTCTGATGATTGTGCTCGGCGTCAAGACGCCTTGGTTGACTGCCGCTTGGAGCTTCACTGTGGGGATTTTTTTGTTCTCTGGCAGCTTATACGGCCTTGCGCTGCTGGGTTGGCGCTGGCTGGGGCCGGTGACGCCGGTTGGGGGTGCTCTGTTTATTGTAGGGTGGTTGGCCTTGGCCTATGGTCTGCTGACGGCAGTATCGCGCGACGCGGCTTAGCGCGCTGAACCTTCGTGACAACCCCTATTGAGCCCAAACGATCGCCAATTCGAAGTTTTGTCATTCGCCAAGGTCGGTTGTCCAAGGGGCAGCGGCGCGGCCTCGAAGAAATTTATCCGCAATTTGAACTCAAGCAAAGCGCCCTTGCCGCGCCGCAATCGGCATATCCCAGTAATCAGCCGTTAACCCTTGAGGTCGGGTTTGGGATGGGCGATTCCCTAGCAGAAATGGCGGTCAACGCGCCAGAACGCAACTTCCTTGGGCTCGAGGTGCATGGTCCCGGAGTGGGTCATTTGATGATTCAAGCTGCCAATTTAGGGCTCACCAATTTGCGTGTGCTCAACTCGGATGTCTGGTCGGTTCTGCCGAGTTTGCCGGCCGCCAGTCTCGCCTGCTTTCAAATCTTCTTTCCAGATCCCTGGCACAAGAAAAGACATCATAAAAGACGGTTGATTAATGCGGTGTTTTTAGACGCGGTTGCGGAGAAGCTGCAGCCCGGCGGCATGCTGCACATCGCAACCGATTGGCAGCCTTACGCTGAAGAAATTTATGACCATCTTGAAAGTCATCCGGCGTTTAGCCACTGCCCTGCCCCAGCGCGCGCTGAAACCAAGTATGAACGACGAGGCCAGCGCTTGGGTCATGTTGTAACAGACCTTGCAGCGCAAGTGCCCTGATTGATTTAGGCCAGTAACAAGAGACTGTCCAAGAATTCAAGTCCTGCTGCTGTGGGGGTGATGCGACCTGCGCTTGCGGTCACAAGCCCCTGTTGCACGCCTTTTTCTACAAAGGTTTGAAGCGCCTTCGGGGCAAGGCCAGTGGTTCGTTCAAAGTCTTTCAAAGCAAAGCCCTCGACGAGCCGGCAGGCATTCATTAAGAACTCAATCGGTCGTTCCTGGACGGGAACCTCGGTCACCCGACGATTTGGGCTGTTGAGATAGTCTTTTGGAACCCGCGTTTTTTGGGTTCTTTGGATATCAAGCGTCGCATTTTGGCGGCTGAGTTTTCCATGGCCACCGGCGCCGATGCCCAAGTAATCCCCGAACCGCCAGTAGGTTAGATTGTGTTTTGATTGTAGGGCATCGCCCTGAGCAAAGGCTGATATTTCATACCGAGCAAAGCCTTGGCGCTGCAGCCAGTCCAAACCTTGATCCGTGATGGCTTGCAGAAAAGATTCAACGGGTAATTTAGGTTTTGTGCTGTAAAACACCGTATTGGGTTCGATAGTGAGCTGGTACCAAGAGAGGTGCTCTGGCGCAAACTGAGCAGCGTAATGGAGATCCGCTATTGCTGAATCAGGGGTTTGTCCGGGCAAACCATGCATCAGGTCAAGATTAATATTGGAAAAGCCCGCGCGTCGTGCGGCTTGGATTGCGTCGCTCGCGTCCGAGCGGGTGTGGGTACGGCCTAGCTGCTGCAGCGCTGTATCTGAAAAGCTCTGTACACCGATGCTCAGCCGATTAATACCGGCGGCTCGATAACCCACAAACTTTGCATGATCGCTTGAGCCGGGGTTGGCCTCGAGGGTGCACTCGGTTGTTTTGGTAATCGGCAGTCGCTTGTTAATTTCGGCTAACAAAAATCCCAAGCCCCGGGACGATAACAAGCTTGGCGTGCCGCCTCCGAAAAATAAGCTTGTGAGCTCGGCGGCAATGCCAAAGGTCTCGATATCTTGGTCTAAGTCATGCAGTAGCTGATTGAGGTAACGCGTTTCAAGGTCCGGATCCAGTTGATGAGCAACCGGCAAGGCATGCGCATTAAAATCGCAGTAAGGACATTTCTTCTCACACCAGGGGATGTGGATGTACAGCCCGATGCCGCTTTGGATCACGCTGGGAATCGCTTTGATAGGTTGGTTAACAGCTGTCGAAGGGCTTTGCCCCGGTGACTCAATCGGTTTTTTTGGCGTGCTGTGAGTTCCGCTGCACTTTTTTTCTGTTTTGCCAAGTACAGTAAGGGGTCATAGCCGAAGCCTTTGTCGCCCTGACCTTGCGCAAGAATCTCGCCATGCCACCGGCCCTGTGCGATGACAGGATCTGGATCCTCTGCATGCAATAAGAAAACGATGGTTGCATGAAAGAAGGCTGCGCGATCGGTTTTTCCGGTCATGGCCTGTAGGAGGTGCTGACAGTTTTCCTGATCACTAGCGTCTGGTCCAGCATACCGGGCCGAATAGATCCCTGGCGCGCCTGAAAGGGCCGCGACGACCAGGCCTGAGTCATCGGCTAAGGCCGGCAAACCGGTTTCTTTTGCAGCATTGCGGGCCTTAATCAGCGCGTTTTCAAGAAAGGTTTGTCCGGTTTCGGGCACCTCAACCACCCCAAGGTCGCGTTGACTCACAAAGCGGTTTGGGGCCTTTAACAGCGATTGAAATTCATCGATCTTGTGCGCATTGCCACTCGCAATCACGATTTTTGAGCCGAGGCGCTCAATAATATTGTCGGTTGAACTCGAGGACATAGGGGGGATGATCCTTAGAAAATTCGATTTCGAGGGTAAACCTCAGCCAATCCTTTTCTTGATTCACGACTTCGGCGAGGTAGTAGATCGCCGTTTGCTCGGACACCTCAAAGAAGGTCAAGGGCTGTGCTTGGTTAAGAATATTCACGACCTGCCCCGTGACGCCAGCCGGGACGGGCTCGCCAGCGCGGCGCACTGACAGGTTCAGCAGTAATCGGTTTTCGGCTCGGGTGAGTCCGTGCAAGCTGGCGGTGTCTGCCGGAACGAGCAGCGATGGAAAAGCGGTGTAGTGAATTTCAAACTCACCGACTTGGATCTTTTGCTCGGCAGCGGCCTTGAAGCTGACCAACAGGCCGATGATTCCGATTAAGGCGAGGCGCATCATGGTATGGCTAAAACCCAAAGACCAGGCCTCTTGGCATGTTTAAGAAGGCGGCAAGGGGCCTTACGAGGAGACTGTTCTCTAATAAGCTTAATCCAATAAAAATAACGATGATGGAAAAGTCTAAGCCGCCCACGGCTGGAATGACCCGCCGGACGGGCGCACAGATGGGTTCGGTAATTTCTCGGACCAGCTCTAGTGCAGGATTGGCAGAATAGGGCGCAAGCCAACTCGAGATGACCAATATTAACAGCGCGAAAAAATACAGGTTAAGCACGCTGGCAATGATGGCAACGACTGACCACAGCAAATAAACGGGTGCAAAAGCGATGCCAGTCGCCACCCACATAATCAAGATAATGCCGATGGCTTGGCAGACCAAGGCTGCCATCATGTTGGCTAAATCAATTCGGCCAAGGATGGGTAGCACACTCCGAAAAGGCGCAATGAGCGGGTTGGTGGCTTTCACAAGGCCCTGGGCGATCGGGTTGTAATAATTGGCGCGGCTGACTTGCATTAAAAACCGCAAGTTAAGGGCTAAGACAATCAGTCCTGTCAGGGTTTGGACAACAAAGATCCCGCCATCAGATAAGTAATTCACAATCAATCTCCTGCTCGTTACGGGTTAGTGGGCTGATAAGGCTTCCGATCGTGCTTTGGCGGCCGCGCAGGCCGCGGTCACCAACGCGGTAAAATCAGCTTCGGTTAGCAGGTTGCATGCGGCTTCTGTTGTGCCACCCGGCGAGGTTACCTGTTGTCGTAAGACATTCGGTGAATGCTCGGAGCCAGCGGCCATGCTTGCAGCGCCCAATGCCGTTTGGACCACTAGGGTGCGGGCGACCGCTGCCTCAATCCCAAAAGATTCTGCGGCTGTGATCATGGCCTCCATCAGATAGAAAAAGTAGGCCGGGCCGCTGCCAGAGATTGCGGTGACCGCATCAAGATCTGATTCTTGATCGAACCAGGTGGTGAGCCCCACGCTGCTCAGGAGATTTTCAACAGCGGCGCAAGTATCGGGATGAACCGATGGGTTTGAAAACAGGCCCATCATGCCCGTCTTCACAAGCGCTGGGGTATTGGGCATGCAGCGGATGACCCGATCGGTCCCAGACCACTGCGCAATTTGTGCGGTCGAAACGCCTGCTGCGACGCTGACCAGTGTTTGGCCTTCAAGCGCAGGCTGAAGTTCTTGGCAAACCGTTTCGACCCAATTCGGTTTCACGCAAACCAGAACAATGTCAGCGGTCTTGATGGCGGAGGCGTTATCGGCCTGCCAGGTCAGCCCCATTGCTGTGGCCAGAGCGCCTTGCGCTGGGCTCGGATCCGAGACGGTGATGCTTTGCGGCGGATAACCCGCATCGAGTAGCCCGCCATAGATGGCGAGCGCAATATTGCCGCCGCCGATAAAGGTTAATTGTTGTGTCATCAAGCCTCCTGTTGGCTTTGTCTGGCGCCGAAGATTGCTGTGCCCACTCGGACCCAGGTTGCGCCGCAGGCAATGGCTGTTTCCAAATCGTCACTCATGCCCATACTGAGTTCTTGAAACTGCGGTAGGTCAAAATCCGCTTTGATTTGGGCTTGAAGGCCAGCAAGTTCGCTGAAAAACCGATGACGCTCGGACAGATCAAAGGTCGCTGGCGGCATTGCCATAAGGCCAAGCAGTTGGAGATTTTGGCAGTCCTGCACCCGGGTAACAAGGCTGGGCAACGCTTCTGGGACGACGCCATTTTTCGCGCTTTCATTCACAAGATTGACTTGTATATAAGCTTTAAGGGGGGGGCGACCGATGGGGCGTGCATCGTTTAAGCGGCGCGCGACTTTCGCGGAGGCCAAACCATGCACCACGTCAAAATGGGTGGCGATATCTTTGGTTTTATTAGACTGAATTTGACCAATAAAATGCCAGGTTGCCTGGGGGTACTGGGCGATTTTTGGCAAGGCGTCTTGCAAGTAATTTTCGCCGAAGTCGCGTTGACCCGCATCCAAGGCGGCGGCGACGGCGGACGCAGGTTTGGTTTTCGATACCGCCAGCAAATGAACCGTTGCGGGCGCGCGACCGGTTTGTAAACACGCTTGGTGGATTTGGGCCCTGATGGCGGATAAATTTTCTGGAATCACGGGCTGGGCGTCGTTTCAAGATGGCGTAACCCATTGTCGCATACTAAGATGCAGGAACAAGACGGCGCATTGGCTTCATAGCTAAATCATCGAAAAACGTCTCATATTGATCACAAGGACCTCTTATGGATATTACCGAACTCCTGGCGTTTAGCCATAAACAGGGAGCTTCCGACATGCATTTGTCTTCCGGACTGCCACCAATGATTCGGGTCGATGGTGACATTCGCCGAATCAATGTGCCAGCACTTGATTCGAAAGAAGTCTATGGCCTCATCTACGAGATTATGAATGACAAGCAGCGCAAGGAATTTGAAGAATTTCTAGAGTGTGATTTTTCCTTTGAAATCCCAGGGATCGCGCGCTTTAGGGTCAATGCCTACAATCAGAATCGCGGCGCGGCGGGGGTGTTTAGAACCATTCCCTCGAAAGTGTTAACGATGGATGATTTAGGGATGGGCGAAATTTTTCGTCAAATTGCTCAAAGTACCCGCGGACTGATTACCGTGACGGGGCCAACCGGATCAGGCAAGAGCACAACGCTTGCAGCGATGATGGATTATGTGAATGCGAATAAGTATGAACATATTTTAACGATTGAAGACCCGATTGAATTTGTCCATGAAAGTAAAAAAAGCTTGGTGAATCAACGCGAGGTTCACCGAGATACACTGGGCTTTAATGCGGCGTTGCGCTCGGCCTTGCGTGAGGATCCCGATATTATTTTGGTTGGGGAAATGCGGGATATGGAAACGATCCGCCTTGCTCTGGAAGCGGCAGAAACCGGTCACGTTGTGTTTGGTACCCTGCACACCTCGTCGGCTGCGAAAACCATCGATCGAATTATTGATGTTTTCCCCGCAGCGGAGAAATCCATGGTGCGATCCATGCTCTCGGAATCCCTTCAAGCTGTGATTTCCCAAAATCTGCTGAAAAAAGTCGGTGGTGGGCGGGTTGCCGCGCATGAAATCATGATCTGCACGCCTGCAATTCGAAACCTGATCCGCGAAGACAAAGTCGCCCAGATGTACTCAGCGATCCAAACCGGTGGTCAATTGGGGATGCAAACCCTGGATCAATGTTTGAAAGATTTGCTTAAAAAAGGGTTGATCACCAAAGAAGCCGCACAGGCGAAAGCCAAAACACCGGACGATTTCCGGTAAGCGGCGTGCTTGCGTCAATCTAAATTACGCACCGGGCTCGGTCTGGCTAAACCAAGTCTCGAGGATGAGGGCGGCCGATAAGTCGTCGATGCGAGCGTCAGCCCGGAAGGCTTTGGCTTCAACGCTGCTGAGGCGCTCGTCCATCATTTGATGCGGTCGATTAAACCGACCGGTTAACCGGCGGGCGAATTTTTCAGCGAGGCGAGATAGCTCACTCGGGTCATCGTTCATATGCAAGGGGAGTCCCACCACAAACAAGCTGGGCTGCCAAGTCTCTACAAGAACCGCCACCGCGTCCCAATTGGGTTGTCCCTGTTTCGCTTTCAGAATGGTTAGAGGGCTTGCGGTTTGCGTGACCCATTGGCCAACCGCGACGCCAATATGATGGGTCCCGAAATCGAATGCCAGGATCGGGGCCTTGCTCATTGGGGCCTGCCTGGACTTTGCCCCAGCAAGGTTGGGTCAAACCCGAGCTGTTCTCTGACGAAGGCATAGCGCTCGGATATCGGTTCGTGAAGGAGTAGGCCCGGGTCGACATTGGTCACGAGCCAGTCATCGCCTTGAATCTCACCCTCTAGCTGTTCTGGCGCCCATCCTGCGTACCCTAAAACAGGGAGCACTAGCAGGTTAGGATCGGTAGTGGGGCAACTGGCGGAGCCTAGGTCTTGGACAAGGCCGATGTGCGCCGGGTCAGTTTGGTCAGTCCGCAGGGCTAAAAAAAATAGATGATCAATTTGTACGGGCCCTCCTAGCAATACGGCAGATGCTTGAAGGTGTTCGGGCGCGTCGGGCATCAGGTCTGATAATTGGGTTTTAGCCGGGCGATTCAAGACAAAACCGAAGCTGCCGTCTGAGTTGTTCTCCAGAATGAAGATGACGCTCTCTTCGAAAAAGCCGCCGAGCATTCTGGGAGAGGCTAGAAGAACACTATGGGTAATGGCTTGCTCTGTCATGGCTGCACGTTAACGGATCCAGCATTTTTACGGAACTGCCAGGTTCGAACGATCTCTAAGACATCGGTCGTTTTTAAAAGCGCCTCAGAAAAAGGTGGAAATGGCTCTGCTAAGCGAATGATGTTTTGCGCAGCTTGGTCAAGAATCGGCTCGCCACTGCTCTGTAGAACGCGTACCTCTTTTAAAGAGCCGTTGGCGTTGATGGCCACCAGAAGCCGAAGGCTCCCATAAATACCGCCGCGTCTTGCGGCTTCCGGGTAATTCAGGTTGCCGACAGCTTCGATTTTGCGTTGCCAAGATCGCAGGTAAAAAGCATCGGGACTGGCAGCAGCATTGACCTGGGAGAGTCGCCGAACCCGACTGGGCTCACGCGGCATCAAGGCCTCAGAATTCTGGGCTCGCCGAAACTGCGAGACATCTGTTATCAGCCTTTGAAACGCTGTTGGCGCTGGGTTTAAGGCCGCCTGCGTCGGCTCGAAGGCGTTGGGGTCAGTTTGCGCGGCGCTTGAATCCTTCACCGCGCGCGCCACTACCGCCCTTCCGGCCGCACCGGCCTCAGGTTTCTCGGCCAGCGGTTTACCGTGTTGGTTTTGATCGGATAAATAATCGAATTGATCTGGCCGAGGCGTGCTGGGCACCCGAGTCAGTGTCACGTCCAGAACGCGACTGGGCGTCTCAGAGGGTTCCTGCGAAAACGAGATGCCAAGAATGAGTATCCCGTGTAGGACAACGGCCAGAAAGAGCGCAAAGCCCATTCTATCCGAGTCAAGGGCGCTCAGGGTTCGCATCGGTCTTAAGGCAGTCTCGAGGCGAGATGATCAAGATAATCACCGGCAATATCGAGTCCTTCGCTGGCGTCGAGCTCCCGAATACAGGTTGGGCAGGTCACGTTGATCTCCGTGAGGTAATCACCGATGACATCGATCCCAACAAAAACGAGCCCCTTGTCTCGCAGCACCGGCCCGACCTGATCGCAGATCCACCGGTCTCGGTCCGTCAGCGGTCGTGCAACGCCACTACCGCCGGCGGCAAGATTGCCTCGGGTTTCACCGGCCGATGGGATGCGCGCAAGACCAAAGGGCACCGGTTCACCGTTGATCAGCAGGATCCGGGTATCGCCTTGGCTAATTTCTGGAAGATAACGCTGGGCCATGATCTTCTGCTGACCGAGTTGGGTGAGCGTTTCAATAATGACATTGCGGTTGGTATCCCCTTCCTGGATCCTAAAAATCGAGGCGCCGCCCATGCCATCCAAGGGCTTTAAAATAACGTCACCGTGTTCTTCTTGAAAGCTGCGGAGTTGGTCTGCCTCGGAGGTCACAATTAAGTCAGGGATACAGTTCGAAAATTGCAGGGCAAACAGTTTTTCATTGCAATCCCGGATGCTCCCCGGACGGTTAAAGACCGGCACCCCAGCGCGCTCTGCAAACTCAAGGAGATAAGTGGCGTAGATGTAATCCATATTAAATGGGGGGTCTTTCCGCATCAGGATGGCATCAAATGCTTCAGGGCCGCCTTCTTGGTCGCTGACCACGTCATAGTAGTGCTTGGGATCATCTTGAACGGTAATGGTTTGATACCGAGCCCAAAATTGGTCTTGCCGAAGGCTTAAATTGGGCAGGGTCATCACGGAAATCCGCCATCCCTTGCGGGCCGCGGCGAGCATCATCGCAAAGGTGCTGTCTTTCTTAGGGTTAATGGTATCGATGGGATCCATCACGATCCCGATATGTCGGCTCAAGGGTCTCTCCGGTGATCAGGCTGGTGTAGTATAACTTGTTGTCGCGACTCGAAACATGAGCCCCATTTTGGCCGACCTTACGGCCCGCAGATTCTGCTTAATCGTTTGACAACCCAAGGCTGATTTCGCTCAAGCCAGAAATAGGGCCCTTCTCGATGGTTTGTCCGGCCATAATGTCTAATGTGAAGTCCTCACTGTCGACTAAGGCCTTGGGCACGTGGGACAGGAGTATGTTTTTGACTTGATCGGTATCGTTTGTCAGCGCAAAACGATTGGTCACGTGGGTAAAGCCATTGCGCTGATCGAAAATAGACACGGTGATCTTGTCAACGGCCAGCAGATCGCCGCTGCGTTCGTACAGATTTTGCTTGGCCTTAAAGTCCGCTTCGTTAACCCAGAGGCACATGGTGAGTTCCGACACGTCAAAACTGTGTTTGCTTTGCATCATGAACTGCCAGAGTTTGAATAACTCAAACTCCACCAGTCGCGTTTGCGCCTGACCGCCCGCGCCGGTTAGCTTGCAGCGGATCAGTTTTTGATTTTCATGTTGCGCCATGACAGTAATCTCTGGGTGGTTATCGAAGTTTAAACCATGAATCCAGCAAGGTCATAATTTTGCTTAATGAGGCTCCGATCATTGGAAACCGGGCCCTGAACCCTTTTGAGCCTAAGCTGAAAGCATTGCGCCGGTTTAAACCTTTAAGGCGGCCTTTTAACCTTATTGTTTTGTTTCGGAAAACTCGCCGAAGCGGGTTTGTAGATGAGCCAGAAGTGCCGCGGGCGCCGTCTCGGCCCTTAAAATTCTGGCGCCCAACGTATAGGCGCGAAAACCGTTTGCCTCGGCCAAGGTAACTTCTGCGTCACTAAAGCCGCCTTCTGGACCGATCGCGACGGCGATGCGTTTTGGCGTCGTCGCTGGGGGCGTCCTGGATTCTGGCGCGCCGAGATGGGCTAGGAGCCGAAGGTCAAAATCGGCATTTTGGGCCATTGAAACCGCCTCGGTGTAGCGGGTTAATGGCGCCAATTCGGGAAGCTGCGTCCGGCCACATTGTTCGCTCGATTGCTCGATGACGGCTTGCCAAGCCTCCCAACGTCCTGCCAGTTGCACGCGTTTTTCGCTTAAATGTTGGGTCTGGACGGGAATGATTTTACTCACGCCGAGCTCGGTTGCGCGCTGCAGGGCGTTGATCATCGCGTCGCGCTTCAGGATGCCCTGTAACAAACAGATGTGGAGCGGCGACTCGCGATTGATCGGATCATAGGTGAGGGTCGTGATCTGTGTTGCTTGCTTGGTGATGGCCTGAACCTCAGCCCCATACTCGCCGCCCTGACCATTGAATAAGATCACCGCGTCAGCCGCTTTGAGTCGCAGCACGTTCCGGAGGTGATGGTGCTTGCCGCCCTCTATTGTCACGGTGGTGTTCGGCGCAAGATCGGCGTCAACATAGATCCGAGGGGTATGCATATTAGAATCCTAGGTTGTCTAGAATCCTCGCACTGGGTTTTGATTGATTCAAGGTATAAAAATGCAGTGCCGGCGCGCCGCCTTGAATCAGTTGTTCACAAAGCCGGGTCACAACCTCGGCGCCGAAATCTTTGAGCGCGTCATCATCATCAAAGTCTTCTAACCGCTTGACGAGCCAGCGGGGTAGGTCAGCGCCGCAGATCTGCGAGAAGCGTTGCAGGCCCGTTAGATTGGTAATTGGCATAATCCCCGGCACAATCGGAATCCTAATCTGCGCTTTCGCGGATTCCTCTACAAACCGGAAGTAGGCGTCAGCGCTGTAAAAGTATTGGGTGATGGCGCCATTGGCGCCCGCATCCACTTTTTCTTTAAAAAAAGCGATTTCGGTCCTGACAGATTTGGATTCGGGGTGAATCTCAGGATACGCCGCCACTTCAATATGGAACCAGTCCCCCGTCGTCTCTCGAATAAATTTCACCAGCTCTGATGCATGAATAATCTTAGGGGTTCCGAGGCCTGATTGGCGATCGCCCCGCAGGGCGACGATGCGCCGGATACCCGCATCCTGATAGGCTTTGAGGAGTTCTCCAATGGTCTCGGAATTATCGCCACCAAAAGACAAGTGGGGCGCAGCGGACGCACCATCTTGGCTCAAAGCAATGACCGTGTCCTTGGTGCCGTCTCGGGTCGAGCCACCCGCGCCATAGGTTACGCTGACGAACTCATGGTCAAAGCGCTTGAGTCGGTCATGGGCGCGGCGAAGGCCACTCGCGGCAGCCTCAGTTTTGGGCGCTGAAAATTCAAAGCTAATGGGTAGTGTGGTCACGGCTTTGACTACACCTCGCTGGCAAGGGCTTCAGCGCGATCGGTTCGCTCCCAAGTAAAGGAGTCTTCCGTTCGACCAAAATGACCATAACTGGCAGTCGGTAGGAAAATGGGCCGCTTGAGATCGAGCATTTCAATCAAACCCTTTGGACGCAAGTCAAAGTGCTTGCGAACCAGAGCCTCTATTTTTTCGTCAGAGAGTTTACCCGTGCCAAACGTATTGACACTGATCGAGGTGGGCTCTGCGACGCCGATAGCATAAGAGACTTGGATTTCACAGCGATCGGCAATACCGGCTGCAACAAGGTTCTTCGCAACGTAACGGCCTGCATAGGCGGCGCTGCGATCAACTTTTGACGGGTCCTTGCCTGAAAACGCGCCGCCGCCATGCCGAGCCATGCCGCCATAAGTGTCAACAATGATTTTCCTGCCCGTGAGTCCGCAATCACCAACGGGGCCGCCGATGACGAAATTACCGGTGGGATTGATAAAATACTTCGTGTCTTTTGATAACCAGTTGGCGGGCAATACGGGCTTAATGATCTCTTCCATGACCGCTTCCTGAAGATCTTTCAAGCTGATATCGGGATCGTGTTGGGTCGATAACACAACCGCCTCAATGCCTTGTGCGACGCCGTTTTGATCGTATCGAAAGGTCACCTGACTCTTTGCATCGGGCCGCAAGAATTTGAGTTGCCCGCTTTTTCGTACTTCGGCTTGTTTTTTAACGAGCAAATGCGAGTAGGTGATTGGCGCCGGCATTAAAACATCTGTTTCATTACTGGCATAACCGAACATCAGACCCTGATCACCGGCACCTTGTTCATGGTCATCGAATTCATCAACGCCCATAGCGATGTCGGGTGATTGCTTGCCGAGCGCATTGAGGACCGCACAAGATGCGCCATCAAAGCCAACATCCGAACTGTTGTAACCAATCTCTAAAATGACATTGCGGGTCACCTGCTCGTAATCAATTTCAGCGGTTGTTGTGATCTCGCCAGCGAGCACGACCATACCCGTTTTCACAAGGGTCTCGCACGCAACCCGGGCGTTTGGGTCCTGGGCAAGCAGCGCGTCCAGGATCGCGTCCGAGATTTGATCGGACATTTTATCGGGGTGGCCCTCTGAGACCGATTCTGATGTAAAAACGCTGTTATTCGCCACGATGCATCCCTAGTCAAAAATTGAGGACGAAATAGTACCGTGCCTTACTGAGGTAAACCAGTTTTGGCCTTGAAAGTGAGTCAAGATCAATCGGGCTAGATTTCATACAAAACGGTAATGCCTAGTGGTTACAGCGGCGTCTGAGCCCGTTGCAACCACTAATAATTGCCCAATGACCCCCAGTGCGCGACAATGGGTTTTTCCCTTAAAAAGGTTTGCCATGAGCACATCAAGAGCGCGCGCTAATGCCATTCGAGCCCTAGCAATGGATGCGGTTCAAGCCGCAAAATCAGGTCATCCAGGCGCGCCCATGGGCATGGCGGACATGGCTGAAGTGCTTTGGGGACAATTCTTAAAGCATAACCCGGGCAATCCCAATTGGTGGAACAGAGACCGGTTTGTGCTCTCCAATGGCCACGGCTCTATGCTGATTTATAGCTTGCTGCACTTAACGGGCTATGACGTCAGTCTGGATGACTTAAAAGCCTTTCGTCAGCTTGGCTCTAAAACCCCAGGGCATCCTGAACTCGGTTATACGCCCGGCGTTGAGACCACCACCGGCCCGCTGGGGCAGGGACTGGCCAATGCGGTGGGGCTGGCGTTGGCGGAGAAATCGCTAGCGAGTACCTTTAATCAGGTGGGTGCGGATGGGCAAACTCTCGACATTATTGATCATCATACCTACGTCTTTGCGGGCGATGGTTGTTTGATGGAGGGGGTTTCTCATGAAGCCTGCTCGTTGGCTGGTACCCTTGGTCTGGGCAAGCTCATTTGTTTGTATGATGACAATGGCATCTCGATTGATGGTCCTGTTACCGGTTGGTTTACCGATGATACCGCTGCCCGATTTGAAGCCTATGGCTGGCAAGTGATGCGCGCGGTGGATGGTCATGATGCGGACGCGGTGAGCCAAGCCCTTCGTGAGGCGAAAGCCAATCTGTCTCAGCCAACTTTGATCTGCTGTAAAACCACCATCGGGTTCGGCTCGCCCAATAAAGGCGGCACTGCGGGCAGTCATGGATCGCCCTTGGGTGATGATGAAATTGCGCTGACCCGAGCGGCACTGGATTGGTCCCACGCACCCTTCGTCATTCCTGAGGCGCTGAAGAATGATTGGGATGCCCTTGAAAGCGGGGCAGCCGCAGAAGCCGGCTGGCAGCAGACCTTTGCAGCTTACACCGAAGCATTTCCCGAATTAGCGCAAGACTTAACGCGTCGGATGCAGGGCGAATTGCCCGCAATCTGGCCCGAGGCGATGGCAACCCTGCGGCGTGATGCCCAAGCGGCCGGCAAAGTACTGGCCAGCCGGCAAGCCTCCGGCGAAGTCATTGCTCAGCTTTCGGCGCTATTACCGGAACTCCTTGGCGGCTCTGCGGATTTATCCGGATCGAACAATACCAACTGGCCTGCCGCCGCGCCCATCACGGCCGAAGACGCCAGTGGGAACTATGTTTACTATGGCGTGCGCGAATTTGGTATGACCGCGATCGCCAATGGCTTGGCCTTACATGGGGGCCTGATTCCGTTTACCGGAACCTTTTTGATGTTTATGGAATATGCCCGGAATGCGGTGCGGATGTCAGCCTTGATGGGGCTGCAGAATATCCACGTGTATACCCACGATAGTATTGGGCAAGGCGAAGACGGACCGACCCACCAGCCGGTCGAGCAGTTAACCAATTTGCGCACCACACCCAACCTGCAAGTATGGCGACCTTGCGATACGGTCGAGACCGTGAGCGCCTGGCAAGCGGCGATTGAGCGCCGGGCAGGCCCAACGGCGCTCGTGTTCTCGAGACAAAATCTCGCGCACCAAGACCGGGATGCCGATCAGCTCAGCGCGATTGACCAAGGCGGGTATATTTTATTTGAACCAGCCTCGACGCCCGTCGCAATTCTGATTGCAACGGGTTCGGAAGTTGAAATCGCCCGTCAAGCCGCACTGACCTTAACGGCCGATGGCCAGCCGACACGCTTGGTCTCGATGCCCTGCGCTGAAGTGTTTGCCGTCCAACCTGATCACTATCAGCAGCAGGTGCTACCAAAAGACCGCCGCGTTCGCGTGGCGGTTGAAGCAGGCCATGGTGACTATTGGCGTAAGTGGGTGGGCCTAGACGGCGCGGTAGTGAGTTTAGATCGTTTTGGTGAGTCCGGCCCTGGGCCGGATGTGCTCGCCCATTTTGGCTTTAGCGCTGAGCATATTGTGGCGACGGTCAAGGAATTGCTCTGAGATGCGCTTGCCGAGTCTTTCGGATTTTGAAATCACCGGGAAGCGGTTGCTCATCCGTCAGGATTTAAATGTGCCCATGAAGGATGGTCGGGTCACCAGCCAGGCTCGCATTCGCGCAGCCTTGCCAACCTTGCAGTATGCCTTGGCGCAAGGCGCGCAGGTGATTGTTATGTCGCATCTCGGTCGTCCGAAAGAAGGCGTTGCGTTAGCCGATCAGCCTGAGGTCAGTTTGGCGCCGGTGGCGCAGGTGCTCGAACAGCTTTTGGGTCAAGAGGTTGCGTTGGTGGACCAATATTTGGATGGGTTGCCCGCCACAAAAGCGAAAATCGTCTTGCTGGAAAATATCAGGATCAATGTTGGCGAAAAAGCCAATGATGCAGGCTTGTCGAGGCAATTGGGCGCGCTGTGCGATATTTTTGTAATGGACGCGTTTGGTACGGCGCATCGCGCCCAAGCTTCAACAGCCGGGGTTGCCCAATATGCACCAGCGGTCTGTGTTGGGCCCTTGCTGGCCGCGGAGTTGTCGGCATTGTCCAAGGCGCTAGAGCAGCCAAAAGCGCCTGTGGTGGCCATTGTTGGGGGTAGTAAAGTCTCAACCAAGCTAGAAGTGCTTGAGGCGCTGAGTCAAAAAGTCGACACCTTGATTGTTGGGGGTGGTATTGCCAATACCTTTATCGCGGCCGCAGGCTTTGACGTGGGGCGGTCTTTGCATGAGCCTGGTCTGATTGAGGCTGCCAAGCGCATCCGCACGCGGGTCCAGGTGCCCGAAGTCATTGATGTCGTCGTGAGCGATCAGTTACACGCCGATGCGCGCGCCGTGGTGAAGCCGGTTGAGGCGGTTACTGATGCAGACATGATTTTGGATCTCGGGCCGCAGACCATGGCGGCCTTGCTGCCGATGATTCAGGGTGCTGCGACCATCATCTGGAATGGGCCATTGGGCGTTTTTGAGTTTGAGGCTTTTGCCGGGGGCACCCGCACGCTTACCGAGGCGATTGCGGCAAGTCCGGCGTTTTCACTGGCCGGTGGCGGCGATACTTTGGCCGCCATTGACGCCTTTGGGGCGGCTGATCAGATCAGTTATATTTCAACCGGGGGTGGCGCATTTCTTGAATTTGTTGAAGGTAAAACCCTGCCCGCCATCGCGGCGCTTGAGGCGAGGGTCGCACAGGACCAATTGGTCATCCATCCGTTAGAACAGGAGTAAAGCAATGGCTTTAGTGAGCATGCGGCAACTATTGGACCACGCAGCCGAGCATCAGTATGGCGTGCCGGCATTTAATGTGAATAACCTGGAACAGATCCGCGCCATTATGGAGAGCGCCGATGAAACCGATAGCCCAGTGATCGTGCAGGCTTCGGCGGGCGCGAGGAAGTACGCAGGCAGTAATTTTTTACGGCATTTAATTTTGGCCGCCATTGAAGAATTTCCACATATTCCTGTGGTGATGCACCAGGATCATGGCGCCTCACCAGCGGCGTGCCAGCGCTCTATCCAACTGGGTTTTTCATCGGTCATGATGGATGGCTCGCTCTTGGAAGATCAAAAAACCCCGGCAAGCTATGAATACAACGTTTTGGTGACGCAACAGACCGTTGCGATGGCCCATGCTTGCGGCGTAACCGTTGAAGGCGAGCTCGGGTGCTTGGGTTCGCTTGAAACGGGTGAGGCCGGAGAAGAAGATGGCGTGGGCGCCAGTGGCACCTTGTCGATGGCGCAAATGTTAACGGATCCAGATCAAGCCGCGGATTTTATTCAACAAACTGATTGTGATGCGCTGGCGATTGCCATTGGCACGAGTCATGGCGCTTATAAGTTTTCCCGACCCCCAACGGGCGATATTCTGGCGATCGAGCGGATTAAAGCGATCCATCAAAAAATCCCGAACACGCACTTGGTGATGCATGGCTCATCCAGTGTGCCTCAGGCGTGGTTAAAGGTGATTAATGCTTTCGGCGGCGAGATCCCAGAAACCTATGGCGTGCCCGTCTCTGAGATTCAGGAAGGGATTCGACATGGCGTTCGTAAGATCAACATCGACACCGATCTAAGGCTTGCCTCAACCGGTGCGATCCGTCAATTTTTAGCAGAACATCCGGCCGAATTTGATCCCAGAAAATATTTAGCCGCATCGATGGTCGCGATGAAGGACATTGTCAAAGCCCGGTACGAGGACTTTGGCACGGCGGGCAATGCCTCTAAGATTAAGCCGATTTCGCTTGAAGCAATGGCTGGCCATTACGCTTGATGCGGCCGCGGTTTGATGACGCGCTTGGAAAAGGGCCGATTTTAAGCGCTGCCGCGCCGCTTTTGGATACGCACCTCGCCGTCGACATCCATTAACAAAACATCGGCGCCTCGCCTCGCAAACAGACCATTGGTCACGACGCCGGCTATCTGATTAATTTGCGACTCCAAGTGAGCGGGGTCTGTGATGTTGAGATCGTGCACATCTAATATTTCGTTGCCATTATCGGTCCGGGTGTTTTCTCGCAGCACGGGCGTGCCGCCCAGGCCGACCAACTTCCGCGCGACCAAGGACCGCGCCATCGGAATCACTTCGATGGGCAGAGGGAAGGCGCCGAGCTGCTCGACCCATTTGCTGCTGTCGGCAATGCACACAAATTGATCTGCTGCGCTGGCCACGATCTTCTCACGGGTGAGGGCCGCGCCACCGCCTTTGATCATGCTAAAGGCGGGATTGATTTCATCAGCGCCATCGACGTAGACCGCCAGCGATGACACCTCGTTGAGCTCAACGACGCGAATACCGTGGGATTTCAATCGGTCAGCCGATGCAACCGAGCTTGCGACCGCCCCCGCAAACCGGTGCTGCACGCCAGCCAGGGCATCAATAAAATGGTTCGCTGTGGAGCCGGTCCCAACGCCAATGTACGCATCAACCTGCAACCAGGGGTCAATGTAGTCGGCCGCTTTGATCCCAAGGAGACGTTTGATTTCATCTTGATTCATGATTTGAGCCCCGGTCACGGTTTGTGATGGTTGAAGAGTACCTGATCTGCGCCAGGCCGAGGAAGCGTCTGCCGCTCGAATTGCGATGACCACCTCCGTCTTTGAGGCGTAGGGGTCGCAGGGGTCGGCTGCCTGTCCAGCTCGCGGAAAGGTAAGCGTGTCCTTACCCCAATGTAGGTTGAGCCCGTTTTCTGAACGACGATCTTAATTGCAGGTCGCGCCGAGGCTCGTGACCATCGTAAAGGGTCTAATCCTCCGCGCTGAGGTGGAACTGCTCAAATTCTGCTTCAAACGACAGCAGGGCCGGATCGGCAATATGGTCGATATAGAGTTTCCCGATGAGATGATCGAACTCGTGTTGGACAACGGTTGCGGCAAAGCCATTAAAACAGCGTTGCTGGGCACAACCGTCGGCGTCCAAATAGTCAACCTGAATAGACTGGGGCCGATTGACGAACCCGCGTAAGCCCGGCACAGACAAGCATCCTTCCCAATAGCCTTTGGTTTCTGGGTTTAAAACGGTGACCCGGGGGTTAACAAAAACACTGAATTCAACGGCGCCCAAATCCCCATAGCGCGAAGGGCCCTCGTCGATTTCGATGATGGCGACCTGGACCATGTCATTGATTTGCGGCGCGGCTAAGCCGATGCCACCCGCATCGTGAAGGGTGTCACGCATATCTCGGATCAAGTCGCGAAAGCGGGGCGTGTTGATATCCTTTTCAGGAAAGGGCGTAGCAGGCGTTCGTAGGCTTGGATGGCCCATGCGAATAATGGTTCTGATGGTCATAGCGGCTCCAGCGCTTCGCGCGGTTTACTCGATTTTGATCTGAAAGATTTCTTCCGGTGTTAAAACATAGTCCAGCGGAATATCCCATGGGTTGGTGGGAAATGAGCACTGCTGAAACCCGTGGGCGAGTCCGATTAAGACTGGCCTTTTGGGCTCGGCCAAACAGTGCGCAAGGGTCCGATCGTAGTAGCCGCCACCCATACCCAATCGCGCGCCGGTTTCGTTAAAGCCGACCAAAGGCATAAAGAGCGCGTCATGTAGCAGCAAAGGGACCTCGCTGTCCGCGTCCTGGATGGGTTCTAGAATTTCGTAGCGATTAGGGTGAAAGCGAGTGGTTGGGCCGATGCGAGCAAACGTTAAGGATTGGTTCGAGATAATGGGCAATGTGCAGGTGAGCCCAAGAACCAGGGCTTCTTGCAGGATCGGCAAGCCGGACAACTCGCCGTCGTTTGGCCAGTAGGCGCCGAGGGTTCGAAGATTCAGATTCGCAATCAGGTGTTTTGCAGATTGTGCAACGGCCTCTGCCGCTCGTCGTTGTTCTGTTTGGGTGAGACCTCGGCGTTGACTGCGCAGGGCCTTTCTACTCGCTTGAACCAAAGCGTCCAATCTCCTTGTTGTTACAGCCGCACGAAGTATCTAAGGCTCGAAGGGTCGTGATAACCATGATTGTGCTCCAACGGATGACGCCCCAAGTTGCCGCTGTCTGAAAGGCCCTTGAACCCTGCGGTTCAAGACGGTGGTCTCCAACGATCCGAAGGCTCCCCGCAAAACGGATATGCGCACAAGACTCGAAAAAAGACCCCCTAGCGGTCGCTTAAAGGGTCGAGGACATATCGACTGGCAAACAACCCAGGGCGCGGCAGCAGTATAACAGTCTCGAGGTGAAAGGCGCGACGGATTGTGCACCAATCCGGGTTAGAGGCTGCTGGCCTTTAAAACTTCAATCAAGGCATCAACGCGCTGCTCGCTGTGTTTAAGCACTTCATGATTATCCGCAAGCGACAGCCGTGAGGTTTGATGCGCTCGGTCGACGGACAAAAAATCGTTCGTAATGTTCAATGCGGCCATGACGGCAAGACGGTCTAAGCCGAGCACGCTGCCGGACTTCTTAATCTCGCGCATCTTTTGATCCAGGTAGAAAGCCGAATCCCTGAGCGCTTGAACCTCATCGGCCGGGCAGCTGACCGGGTAGTCTTTATCAAAAATAGAAACAGTAATGGTTTCAGACGTCGCCATCTTAGTCTTGCTCCAGAGATTTGAGTCGAAGAATCATGCCTTCAACTTTACTTTTAACGGCTACATTGCGTTCAAGGAGCTGCGCGCGTTCCTGAGTGAGACGTTGATTGTCTGAACTGAGCTGTTGCTGCTTTAAAAGTAACGCCTCGCAGAGTTGGGTCAGTTCGTCGAGTTTGGTTTCCAGGTCAGTCGGGCTCAAGGTCGGCTCCTTAGCGAATCCGTTAATATATAGGTCTGCTAGGACCAAGGTCAATTCAAAGCAGGCTCTGTGATGGTTGTACCTCGCCTGGAACAGGACTTTCTCATACAATAGGGGCGCGTATATTGGGACAACAATCGGTGACCGACTCTATTACAGACTTATTGAAAGCGGCAGGTAGTGATTGCGGGCCCGCAGAATTCCATGGCCAGATCGTCGCGCATGCCGCGCTGGCTGATAGGCGCCAAAAAAAGCTCCCGCAACAGACCGTTGCAGACTGGCTTGCACTGACCACCGTCAGCGAAGATTTGATGCAGGTCACTTCTGAGCTGCATCAGGCGGCGGTTGAAAGTTTAGAAGAATTTTCGGACTTTGATCTGACGCTCCTGTTGCCGGACGACCATGCCCCAATGGATGAGCGATTTTCGGAATTGACCTGCTGGTGTAGCGGTTTTTTACACGGGCTGGGATTGGCGCAACACGCCGACGGCTTGTTGGCGCAGCCTGATATTCGAGAAATGCTCGAGGATCTTGCTGCCATCGCGCGTTCATTGGCCCCAGTCCCGGACTCGGAAGACAATGAAAGCGATTTTATGGAGATTCTTGAATACATTCGCGTGGTGGTTTTGACGATCGCAATCGACGCGGAACCCAGCCCAAGCAGGCCCGCTTGATGAAGCCGAGCGTATGAGTTTCCGAGTTTGTCAGGAGTCTGATCATGGCGCGATATGATTTTGTCATTGCTGGCGCCGGTCTCGTTGGACTCTCGGCGGCCCTGGCGTTAACGCGCCAAGGGTTAAAGGGTCTCATTTTTGATCATGGCTTAGCGCCGAGTGCCACCAGTGGCGCAACCCAGGTCCTTGGGCTTGATCGATCCCCCAGGGTGAGCGCCATCAATCCCGCCTCGGTTAAATTCCTCACCCAATTGGGGGTCGCCCCGGCGTTTTTTGATCAAGCGGGTTGTTCTGTTTCGGGCATGACGGTTTGGGACGGTGATGGCAGCGGCGAACTGTCATTGCCGTCCGCCGGTTATATCATTGAAAATCATCGGTTGCTGAACGCATTATTCAACGCGCTTGGCCAACCATCGATTGCCGAGGCGCTGACCCAACAGTTTGAAGTTGGCATTGTTGATCTTCAGCAGGATGACGAAACGGTGTCGATCACGCTGACGACCGGCGAGACAATCCAAAGCGGGCTTTTAATTGGCGCGGACGGCAGTGCCTCGCGCACCCGAGACTTGCTGGGCATTCAAAGCGTTGCCTGGCGCTATGATCAAACGGCATTGGTGTGCGTTTCGGAAACGGCTTTGCCGCATCAAGGGATTGCGCGGCAAAGTTTTACGCCAGAGGGGCCATTGGCCTTTTTACCGTTACCGGAGCCGAATCATAGCGTGCTCGTTTGGTCGTCGACCCAGGCCCAAGCGCAGTTGCATTGCAGTGAAAAAGAATTTGCGGCAATGGCTTCAGTGCATAGTGTGCGCCCTTTAGGGCCCGTGACCGCGATCGGCGCGCGCGCCGTGTTTCCGCTTCAACAGCAGCACGCGATCCGCTATGCAAAAGGCCGGTCGGTCTTAGTGGGGGACGCCGCCCACAGCATTCATCCGTTGGCCGGGCAGGGATTAAATTTAGGATTTGCAGACGTCGTTAGCCTGTCACAAGCCATCGAGAACCTAAGGCTCGATCAAAGACAGTCATTGAGCGAGGCGCTGAGGCGCTATGAGGCGCAGCGTCGCCCTGTCAATTTAAGAATGACCGCCGCGACGGATCTGCTCAAACGCGTGTTTGATCCCCCAAGTCCTTTATTGAGACTGGCGCGAAGCACGGGCATGCGATGGTTGCAGAACCAGACCCGCCTGAAACAAGCGCTCAGCTTGGCGGCAGCAGGCCATCTGTAATTAATGCCGACATGAAGAAAATTCCTAGTGAAGCTGATTTAGTTTCGGCGTGAGCGCGATCGAAACTGGTTACAATAAAGTCTCTGCGAAGGACGGCTCATGCTAAAGAAAACGTGTCTCAATTCATGCCACATTGATGCGGGCGGGAAAATGGTGGATTTTGGGGGTTGGGAAATGCCCATTCACTATGGCTCTCAGTTGGATGAGCATCAATGGGTCCGCGAGTCTGCAGGCATGTTTGATGTCTCCCACATGACGGTCATTGATATTCTTGGCTCGGAGGCCAAGGCATTTCTTCGAAAATTGTTGGCCAATGATGTTGATCGATTGAAGGCTTCGGGCCAGGCTCTGTATAGTGCCATGCTGAATCATAAGGGCGGGGTCTTGGATGATTTGATCGTCTATCGATTGAATGAAGGGTACCGCCTGGTTGTGAATTGCGCCACGCGCGAAAAAGATCTGGCCTGGATCAGGGCGTGTGCAGAAGCCTTTGAGGTGGTTGTCGTAACGCCCGCGCAGTTGTCGATTCTTGCCGTGCAAGGCCCGAAAGCGCTCAGCATCTTGCAGTCTGTCCTTGATCCAGCACAAGCGCGTTTGCTCAGCGAATTGGCCGTGTTCGAAAGTGGCTTCGCGGGCGATTGGTTTTTTGCCCGCACGGGGTATACCGGCGAGCAGGGCGCCGAAATTATTCTACCCAACGCCGGCGCTGAAGCACTTTGGCAGGCTCTGTTAGCCGGCGGCGTTCACCCCATTGGCCTGGGTGCGCGGGACACCTTGCGGCTCGAAGCGGGCATGAACCTATATGGCAGCGATATGGATGAAGGGGTGTCCCCGCTTGCCTGTAACATGGCCTGGACGGTGGTTCACAATGACCGTGGTTTCATTGGGGAAGGCGCTGTGCAAGCTGCGCGAGCCGCGCGCGTTCAGCCGCGTTTGATTGGGGTGATCTTAAAAGAGCGGGGCGTGCTCCGGGCGCATTACCCGGTTTATAGCGGGGCCGCATGTGTTGGGGAGCTGACCAGTGGGGCCTTCTCGCCGACCTTACAAGGCGGTATTGGATTTGCGCGAGTCAGCGCTGCCACCCAGCCGTTGTTTGTTGAAATTCGGGGAAAACGACTACCGTTAGAACCCGTCTCACTACCGTTCGTGCGGCACGGCAAGCCCGTTTACACAGTAATTTCGTAGACATCACACAATGAGGACCATGAACCATGGCTGAAACTCGAGACAATGTTCGTTATCTGCCCTCCCATGAGTGGGCGCGATTAGAAGCCGATGGCACCGTAACGGTTGGCATCAGCGATCACGCGCAGGATGCGTTGGGAGACGTCGTGTTTGTTGAATTACCGGAGGTAGGTCGAGCGGTTCAGGTGGGCGAAGAAGTGGCTGTTGTTGAGTCTGTCAAAGCGGCCTCTGATATTTACGCGCCGATTGCTGGCACCATTATTAGTAGTAACGAAGCACTCGATTCTGCGCCGGAAACGGTCAACGAGGCGCCCTTTGATGAAGGCTGGTTTTTCAGACTGCAGCCGACTGATGACAAGGCGTTGAATGAACTTCTGACACCGGAAGACTATCGGGCGCTCTGCGCCGCGGACGATCACTGATCTTTTTGAGGAAATGCTAGATGCCCTTTATTCCCCACACGGCATTAGACGAGCAGGAAATGTTAAGCGCCATCGGGGTGCCCAATATTGATGCGTTGTTTGATGAAATCCCACGAAACCTGCGCGCCGCAACCTTAAGTGAGGTGCCCGCGGGCATCTCCGAGATGGCGCTGCAGCGGTTGATGGACCAACGGGCACGACTCGATGAAGTTGATTTGAGCTTTTTAGGTGCAGGCGCCTACGAGCATCATATCCCGGCGGCAGTTTGGGACTTGGTGGGCCGCGGTGAATTTATGACAGCCTATACGCCGTATCAGGCGGAAGCCTCCCAAGGCACCTTGCAATTAATTTATGAATTTCAAACCATGATGACCCGGCTCACGGCAATGGATGTTGCCAATGCCTCGGTCTATGACGGCGCAACCGCCTTGGCGGAAGCCATGTTGATGGCGGTTCGAGCCAATAAATCCAATAAAAGTAATCGGATTGTGGTCGCGGGTAACCTTAACCCCAACTATCACGCGGTCTGCCATACGATTGTTAAAAATCAGGGTTTGATCCTCGATGTGCTCGACCACGATCCCAGTACAGGCTGCCTACCTGGATCGGTCGAGGCGGCGCTGGACGGTGCGGCAGCGTTGGTCATCAGTTATCCGAATTTTTTTGGTGGTCTCGATGACGTCGACTCTTTAACGGACCTGGCTGCCAGCGCCGGCGCGCTGGTGATTGGGGTCGTCAATCCAACGGCCATGGCGCTCATTAAGCCGCCCGGTGAATGGGGCGCTCGGGGCGCCGACATTGCCGTTGGGGAGGGTCAACCCTTGGGTATACCGCTCGCGTCCGGCGGCCCGTATTTGGGCTTCATGTGTTGTCGACAGCAATTTGTGCGACAGATGCCAGGTCGGATTATTGGCCGAACGGTAGACCAAACGGGTCAACCTGGCTATACCCTGACATTGCAAGCCCGGGAGCAGCATATCCGCCGAGGTAAGGCGACCTCTAACATCTGCACCAATCAAGGGTTGTTGGTGACTGCGGCGACGATTTATATGAGTTTGCTGGGCAATGAGGGCCTGCGTCAGGTGGCGCTAACCGCCCATGCAGGGATCAATGCGTTAACGGATTTAGCATGCCAAATTGACGGTGTCACGGCGCGCTTTAGCGGGCCTGTGTTTCATGAGCGGGTTCTGGCATTGCCAGTTGACGCCAGCCGGGTCGTTGAAAAGATGGCCGTTCGCGGGGTTCTGCCTGGCCTTGCGCTTGGAGATTGGGTAACCGGCATGGCCCATTGCCTTTTGGTGAATGTGACCGAAACGAAAACCGCGGCAGATATCGATCTGTTTGCGCGTTTATTGGCCGAGGTGATCGAGGAGGTCAAAGCAACATGTTGATTTACGAACACAGTCGGCCGGGCCGAATGGCCAGAGCCCAGTATGTTGCCGCCGAAGGGGTTTCATCCGAGCTGGCGAATGACCTAGGGGTCCACGCACGGTCGAGTACCCTCGGGCTGCCGGAGGTGTCTGAACTGGAAGTGGTCCGGCATTACACCAACCTGTCTTCCAAGAACTTTGCCATTGATAAACAGTTTTACCCGCTTGGGTCCTGCACGATGAAATACAATCCGCGGGGCGCCCATGCGGTCGCGAGTATTCCGGGGTTCCTCAAACGACATCCGCTGGCGCCACTCGCCAACAGCCAAGGGTATTTGTCGTGCGCTTATGAACTGCAAAACTACCTTAAAGATGTGACGGGCATGCAAGCGGTATCGCTCACCCCGATGGCGGGCGCCCAAGGCGAATTTGCTGGGGTTGCAATGATTCGCGCCTATCATCAAAAGCGCGGCGATCACGAGCGGGTTGAGATTCTGGTGCCAGAAGCCGCTCATGGCACAAACCCGGCAACCGCGGTCATGTGCGGTTTCGTAGTGCGAGAAATCCCGGTGACGAAAGAAGGGGATGTGGATCTTGAGGCGCTTAAAGCGGCCGTTGGTCCAAGAACGGCCGGGCTTATGATGACCAATCCGTCAACCTGTGGTGTCTTTGAGCGCCAGATCCAGGAAATTGCGGAGACCGTGCACGAGGCCGGTGGGCTTTTGTATTACGATGGCGCGAACTTGAATGCAATCTTGGGCAAAGTGCGACCTGGGGATATGGGATTCGATGTGTTGCACATGAATCTTCATAAAACGTTTGCCACGCCTCACGGTGGTGGCGGTCCTGGTTCGGGTCCGGTGGGTGTGGGGGCGCGGCTGGCACCGTTTTTACCAACGCCAACCGTTGGCATGGATGAAGATGGGACCTATCGCTGGTTGGATCATAAGGATATTCCTGACACGATCGGCCGATTATCGAGTTTTATGGGCAATGCCGGTATCTTGCTGAGAGCCTATGCCTATGCTCGCTTGCTTGGCGCCGAGGGTATGAATCGGGTGGGGGAATACGCAACCCTCAATGCGAATTATCTGGCGAAGTCTTTGGAGAAAGCGGGCTACACGCTGGCTTATCCTGCGCGCCGTGCAACCCATGAATTCATTGTCACCCTCGCAAGCGAAGCCAAGCATCAACACGTCACGGCAATGGATTTTGCAAAACGCCTGCTGGACTATGGTTATCATGCCCCAACGACCTATTTTCCGTTATTGGTCCCCGAGTGTTTGTTGATTGAGCCGACAGAAACCGAATCAAAAGCGGAAATCGACGGTTTTGTCGCAGCGATGACTCAGATTCGTCAAGAAGCGATGACTGACCCGGCGCTGGTAACGACGGCGCCGCATACTTTGCCCGTCACGCGCTTGGATGATGTTAAGGCCGCTCGGGATTTGGATTTGGCGTTTAAGGTTACCGCTTAGACGCCGATTGGGTCCCTCAGACTAATAATGGGCCAATCATGGGCCTCGGCGTGTGCTCGTAGCACGGGGTCCGGATCAACACAGACGGGGTGATCGACCTGTTGCAGTAGGGGCAGATCATTACGGCTGTCGGAATAAAAAGTGCTGCCTTGCAGGGTGAAGGGTTTATCTTCTAACCAAAGTGCCAGGCGGTCCACCTTACCCTGACCCAGGGTTGCAATGCCCGGCACTTGCCCGGTGTATTGCCCATTTTTGAATTCAGCAACGGGTGCGAGCAAGGTGTCGATGCCGAGTGCTGAGACGATGGGGCGCGTAATGAAATCAAGGGTTGCGGTAATCACCATCACAAAATCACCTTGCGCCTGATGCTGCGCGATTAATGCGCGGCCTTTTGGTAAAATGATCGGCTCAATGACCGTTGCCATAAACTCACTGTGCAGGATTTCTAAGGTTTGCCATGGAATACGCGCCAGTGGCGCGCAAGAAAATGCCAAGTAACTTGTGACATCAAGCTGACCCGCGCGATATTGCTGATAAAAACGATCATTTTCTGCTTTAAACTGCGCGCCATCGACCAAGGCCTTTGAAACGAGAAATTCGCCCCAAGCATGATCACTGTCGCCGCTCAGCAGGGTTTCATCAAGGTCAAAAATAGCTAGGGGCAAAAGCGGTCTCCTCTCGATTGCAGGGGGGATCCATGGTATAGGTGGATCAGGTGTCAAAATGACGGCTGATTAAAGTATAGGGTGTCCGGGAACAAATCAATATGATTGATGAACAGGGTTACCGTCCCAACGTGTGTATCGTCATCGCGAATAGCGCGGGACAGGTTTTCTGGGGCAAGCGTCGCCAGCAATCGGCTTGGCAGTTCCCTCAGGGCGGTATTGAAGCGGGAGAATCGATCGAGGCCGCGTTATACCGAGAGCTTCAAGAAGAAACGGGTCTGGTTGCAGAACAGGTTCAGCTCATTGCCGTGACCAAGCCCTGGTACCGCTATCGGTTGCCGAAGCACATGCTGAAAAATAATCAGTCGAACTATGTCGGACAAAAACAAAAGTACGGGCTACTTAAGATTTTGGATGACGCGCACCAGTTTGTGTTGGATCAGGATCGACACCCAGAATTTGATGATTGGGCGTGGGTTCCTTATTGGTATCCCGTTGGCGCGGTTTGGGCGCCAAAGCAAGATGCCTATCGGCGGGCGTTAAAAGAACTCGCGCCTTTTCTAAAGCAATGCCTACCAGAGGTTAAAAATCGTGCTCGAAGCACTTCGTAGAGTTGTTCAAGAGGTCAGCACGGCGCCGGATTTAACAGCGGCGCTTGAGGTGACCGTTGATCGTGTGCGCAGCATTATGACAACCGAAGTCTGCAGCGTTTACTTGCTCGACGATAAGCAAAATCGCTACGTGTTTAGAGCAACCCGGGGCTTGAATCAGTCTGTTGTGGGCAAGGTCAGCCTGGGCATTGGCGAGGGTTTGGTGGGTTATGTGGCTGAACGGGCCGAGCCGCTTAACGTTGAGGCGGTGACGCAGCACCCCCGTAATCAATATATTGCCGAAATTGGTGAGGATGAATTTAATGCGTTTTTAGGCGTGCCAATTATCCATCAAGGACAAACGCTGGGCGTTTTGGTGGTTCAGCAGCGAGATAAGCGCCGCTTTGATGAGAGCGAAGAAGCCTTCTTAGTGACGCTTTCGGCGCAGTTAGCGGGTTTGATTGCGCATGCGAAAGTGACGGGGCTGCTGGCGGTGAGTCGCCGAAAATCATCGCGGACTTTTACCGGCGCGCCGGGCGCGCCGGGCGTCGCCCTCGGCGTTGCCATCGTGATTTATCCTTCGGTCGATCTGAGCCAAGTGCCTTACCGAAAAGTACGTAACGTCGCACGTGAAGTTGATCGATTTACGAAGGCGGTGGCAGAAACCCGGGCCGAAGTAGAAGGCATTGCTAAAAAAATGGCGAATGACCTTCGGGAAGATACCCTTGGATTGTTTGACGCGTACTTGATGATGTTGGACGAGGGCGCAATTCCAAAGGAAGTGGTTCAGGGCATTAAAAAGGGCCAGTGGGCTCAAGGCGCTTTAAAACAAACGATCGAGACCCATCTTGCTCGATTTGATTTGATGGAAGATGCCTATTTGCGGGAGCGTTCCAACGATTTAAGAGAACTCGGCAACCGCATGCTCAGTCACCTCGAAAAGCGTAACCGGCGCCGGCTCCATTTCCCAAAGGACACGATTCTGGTCGGGGATGATCTGTCGTTATCCGATTTAGCTGCCGTGCCGAGGGAAAGACTCAAAGGGATCGTGTCCGGGCGCGGTTCCGTTAACTCGCATCTCGCGATTTTGGCCGAAGCACTTGGGGTCCCGACCGTCATGGGTGTCCAAGACTTGCCAATGCCGCTGATTGATGGCGGGGATATTATTGTTGATGGCTTTCAAGGGGTGATCGTCACGGCCCCCACCAACACCCAGCGTCAGCAATACCGAAAACGTGCGGAGGAAGAAGCTGAACTCACACGAGACTTGGAAGGTTTGGCCGCCGCGCCGTGCATCACGCCGGATGGGCATCGAACGCGACTTTGGGTCAACACCGGATTGTTTTCGGATGTCGCTCGGTCGTTGGAGCGAGGCGCGGAGGGCGTGGGCCTGTATCGCACCGAAATCCACTACATGATGAGCGAGGCTTTCCCAACCGAAGAAGAGCAGCGTCAAATCTATCGAGCGCATTTGTTAGCCTTCTCACCCAGACCGGTCACCATGAGAACCCTTGATATTGGCGGCGATAAGGCGCTGCCTTATTTTCCGATCCAAGAGGAGAACCCCTTTTTAGGATGGCGCGGTATTCGGGTGTCTCTGGATCATCCGGAAATTTTTATTGCTCAGATCCGCGCCATGATTCGCGCCAGTGAAGGCATTGATTGTTATCTTAGAATTATGTTGCCTATGGTGAGCAGCATTGCTGAAGTGGATATGGCTCGACAACTCATCGATCAGTGCGTTCGAGAAGTTGAAGAAGAGGGTGTTGTTTTCAGACGACCCGATATTGGGGTGATGATTGAGGTGCCGGCGGCCGTTTATCAAGCCGAAGCCTTGTTGAAGCGAGTGGATTTCCTGTCCGTTGGCAGCAACGATTTGGTTCAGTATATGCTGGCGGTTGATCGAAATAACGCTCAGGTGGCCGGGCTTTATCAAGAATTTCATCCGGCCGTTCTGAAGGCGCTGAAACAGGTTGCGGATGCCGCGATTAAGGCGGGGAAGGGCGTTGGTATTTGTGGCGAGATGGCCGGTAACCCCGGTGCTGCCTTGCTGCTCATGGCGATGGGGTATCAGGTGTTATCAATGAATTCGCCCAACCTTTTGCTGGTCAAGAAAGTGCTGACCAGCCTAACCTTAACAGCGGCCAAAGCTTTGCTGGATGAGGTGTTACAGCTTGAAACGGCTCAAGAGGTCAAGCGCCGGACGGATGAGACCTTGACTGAGGCAGGCCTCGGGCAATTAATTCGGGTTCGTCGCTAGGGTCGCGCGCGATAACTGAAATTGGCTTGATCGCCTGCGCCGCCGCCGGCATGGAAGCCTTGTTCAGTGAAACGAACCTCCCCGGAGTGCTCAACGATTAAGGCCGACGAGACGCAAGTGCCGTAATCGGCAGATGCAATAAAGCTGTTCGAGAAGGGGCGCGCATCACCGGTGTCGCGTAAAATTTCAAGTAGGGCATCGATTTCGAGGTCTGGCCCAGCTAAGGTCGACTCGAGTCGATCCTGACCTTCGGTTACTTTTGGCCAGTCGCAGTTTAAGCGTTGATTGGATAACCCGTAGATCCCGGGCGCCAAAGGTTGCAGTGTGGCGCTTAAATTGTTGCCATAAAATAACCCGGTGTCATCCATCAATAATAAATTAAACCCACGATAGTCTTCCCGATAGGGACCCACCTCTTGGTAAAAGACCTCAGCGGACTGCTGGCCACATAAAAACCGTTGGGCTAAATCGCCTCGGCTTCGGGTTTTATCCTCATCGCTTGGGGTTCGCCGGTAATTGGTGACCGCGGCAAAACGACCTTTTTCATCCACACCCAACCAGGTGCCACCGGCTTCCAAGTCGCGACCCGCTAAAAGGTTTGGGGCGTCCGACCAGAATGTGGCAGAAGCCGAGGGTCTGCCGTAGAATTCATCCCGATTGGCAGCCACCACGAGGCGATGGTGTTCATTGTGTTGGTAGGCCAATAAGATGAGGCACATATCGCGGGCAATCCAAAAGCGCGGTGAAGGCAACATATTAGCAGAAGGCACCGAGGGCCAGCCATGTTCAACTATCCTATTATTGATCCGGTGGCCATTTCCCTTGGGCCACTCAATATTCACTGGTATGCCATCTCCTACCTTTTAGGCTTCTTTATATGCTGGCGCATTATGTTGAGTATGAGCCCGATGCAAAGGCAGCCTTGGACACGAGATGCGCTCTGGGATTTGATTTCCTATGGGGTCTTTGGTGTGATTTTGGGCGGGCGAATGGGTTACGTGCTGTTTTACGGCTTTGATCAATTTCTAAACGACCCCTTGTCGCTACTTCGGATCTGGCAGGGCGGCATGTCGTTTCATGGCGGTCTCTTGGGCGTCATTGCAGCGCTTGCGTTGTATGCTCGGCGCCATGGCCGGAGGTTTTTAGAGGTTACTGATTTTGTGGCCCCGGGTGCCCCGCTCGCCTTAGGGCTCGGTCGAATCGGTAACTTTATCAATGCAGAGTTACCGGGTCGCATAACGGATGTCCCTTGGGCTTTGATTTACCCAGGGGATGTGGTCGGCCGACACCCGTCGAGTCTCTATCAGATGTGCCTTGAAGGGCCCGTGTTGTTTGGGTTGGTGTATCTTATCGCGCGTCAGGGGCGAGGCCTTGGGTTTAACTCTGGCGCTTTCTTGGTGCTGTACGCGGCCTTTCGGTTTACCACAGAGTTTTTTAGAGCGCCCGATCCGCATATGGGGTTTGTCGCCTTGGGCTGGATGACCCAGGGCCAAGCGCTCTGCGTGCCTATGATAATATTGGGGTTGTATTTAATGCTTCGTGCTCAATCTCAAGTAAATGCTGATGCGGGCGCCATTGCCGCCGTTCAAAAGCGCAGCCGAAAAAGGAAAACCAAATGATTATCGCGCCGAAAATTAAAGGATTTTTATGCACGACGGCCCATCCTGCGGGTTGCGTGGCCGACGTTATGGGTCAAATTGATCAGATTAAAAACGGCGGATCGATTCCGAATGTCCCAAAACGGGTGCTGGTGATTGGTGCCTCCGGCGGATACGGCCTGGCAACCCGCATCACCAGTGCCTTCGGGGGGGGTGCCGAAACGATCGGCGTCTTCTTTGAGCGCCCAGCCTTAAAAGGGCGAACGGCCTCGCCCGGATGGTACAAGTCAGCGGCCTTTACTGACGCGGCTGAGGCGGCCGGTCTTTACGCCAAAAACTTCAACGGGGACGCCTTTTCTCAGACCATGAAAGATGCGGTGATCGACACAATCAAAGCCGATTGGGGGCAAGTTGATATGGTGGTGTACTCACTCGCCGCGCCTGCGAGAACCTTAGCATCGGGCGAGACGGTTCGCAGCGTGCTTAAACCGATTGGTGAGTCCTTTAGCGGCGCGACCATTGATTTTAATTCTCGCGAGTTACGACGGGTTGCACTTGAGCCGGCCGATGAGACTGAGATTGCGGCAACGGTTAAAGTGATGGGTGGTGAAGACTGGGAAGACTGGATCGGGCAGTTAAAAGATCAAGGGTGTTTAGCGCAAGGCTGCTTAACCACGAACTACACCTACTTAGGCAGCGAGGTTACGTTCCCAATTTACTATCACGGCACGATTGGACGCGCTAAAGAAGACTTGGATCGGGCGTCGCAGGCGCTTTCATCGGCCCTGACGGAGGTCAATGGTCACGCGAGGGTCATTGTGATGAAGGGCTTACTGACCCAAGCCGCATCCGCAATTCCTGGGATGAGCGTTTACTTGTCTTTGTTATTTAAAGCGATGAAAGCAGCCGGCACCCACGAGGGCTGTTTAGAGCAGGTCGATCGATTGTTCAGAACTCAGCTCTTCAGTTCGGCGCAAAGACTGGACGAGGCGGGTCGCATACGGATGGATGACTGGGAGTTAAAGCCGGAGATCCAAGCTTACGTCCAATCACATTGGGGGCAGGTGACCCAAGATAACCTCGATGAGTTGACTGATTTTGAGGGGTATCGGGCGGCATTTTTGAATTTGCACGGTTTCGATTTTGAAGGTGTCGATTACACCCTCGAGCAGGAACCGGATGTTCCGATGGCCGTCCAAGACTTCTAATACTGACGTGAGTTTGTGTTAAAACGCGCAGACCCTACAGCATTGTCCGGTAGGCCGGGCGCTGGATTCTGAGACAATCTGGCGCATGCTGGCTTTTCACTTCGATAATCAGATCGCACGCCTTCGACAGTTTGCCTTTAGCCTAACGGCTTTGATCGTTTGGTTGGCAAATGATTTCACAGCGATGGGTCTATGCTGGGCTGCCGCCTTGGCGAGCTACCCGATTGGATTGCACTGGGCCATACGCCGAGTCAGGGTCATAGCGGGTCATCCTGATCGCGCTTTCGTGCTCGATACCGCTATGATTTTTCTGGTGCTTGCAACGCACCCCTTGGGTCTGCTGAGCCAGGTAGCCTTGATTGGCGGCATGGCTTTTGTCGCACGGTTATGCCTTTTGACATCGTCACAGTCCTATCAAGTGATTCGACTCATCCTGATTGTGGCTTTTGCGTTGTGTGGCGCGTCGGTTATTGAGGGTTTAAAGCACATTGGCCTGCAGGAGAGCCTGGGCTTGGGGTTATTGCTCGGACTGTGTTTTTTTTCAGCGCGGACAGTTGGTTTGGTGAGCTCGGAACGCGCCCGATTGTTTAAAGCGGCTAAGCAAGCGCATCAGCAAACCACCCAGCAATTAACGCGGGTGAAGCCGTATTTGTCGAAACCGTTGTTGGCGTCGGCGTTGCAAACAAAAGCCCCGCGGCGACTACCCCTTATTATTTTTTTTGCGGATCTTCATGATTCAACCGGTGCGGCAGAGCAGCTTGCCGAGCAAGCGTTCACGGATTTTCTCAACGACTATCTGACGCGAATGGGTCAATTGGTCTTGCGGTTTAATGGCACCCTCGATAAATACACGGGTGATGGCTTGATGGTCGTGTTTGGCCTAGAGGAGCCCGCGAGCCAGCAAGCGTTGGCTCGGCAATGTGCGCTGATGGCGCTCGCGATGCGGCGCGCGTTCCAGGGGCTTCAGGCAGATTATTTAGCGCAAAATCAGCCCTTTAAACCGGGTCAGAGAATGGGCATCCATGCTGGCGTTTGTCTTGCTGGCAGTGTCGGGCCTGCCGAGCAACTCAACTTTACGGTCCTTGGACGTGCGGTGCACGTAGCGGCACGTCTGGAGCAGCATGCTGGGCTCGATGAAATTTTAGTCTCGAAAGAGTTCGCGCAACTCCTTGGTGCTGAATTTGTCCTGGCAGCCCGGCCGCCGGCCGACATCTCTGGTTTGAGGCGCCCTTTGAATCATTGCGCGCTACTCGATTAACCCTTTTGTACTCAAGACTCGGTATAATCACAATTTTTGTGGAACGGGCTTATGAACGACGCGCTGTTAAATTCTGCTTTTTTGAGGGCTTGTCGTGGTGAGGCCACCGACTACACACCGATTTGGCTAAACCGCCAGGCCGGACGTTATATGCCTGAGTATCATCAAGTAAAAGGCAATACGCCGAGTTTGGATTTTTTTAAAACCCCTCATTTGGCCGCCCAGGTCACCTGTGATGCGCAGCGGATTCTGGGGGTTGATGCCGCAATTTTATTTGCAGACCTGCTCCCGATCTTAGAGCCTATGGGGCTAGAACTGGATTACTTGCCAGGCTTTGGGCCAAAGATTGCCAACCCGATTCGCAGCAATGCCGATATTGATGCGGTTCGGCTCACCCCGAGCCGGGAATCGATGCCGTATATTCGTGAAGCCATTGGCCTGATTCGCGCGGAGTTACCGCAGAATATTCCTTTAATTGGATTTGGCGGCGCACCGTTTACGCTCGCGTCCTACGCAATCGAGGGCCAGGGCTCGAAAAATTATGTTCATGTAAAACAGCTGATGTATGGCGACTCGGTTGCCTGGCACGTGCTGATGGAAAAGATTACGGATGCGGCGATCGATTATCTCAATGAACAGATCGATGCTGGCGTTCAGGCTGTGCAGATTTTCGACAGCTGGGTGGGCGCATTGGGGCCCAGTGAATTTGAGCGGTTTGTTCAACCGCATAGTCAACGATTGTTTGATGGCATTAGTGGTCAAGTGCCGGTCATCCATTTTGGCACCGGCAATCCAGCCTTGTCGGGCGCGATGGCGCGCAGTGGCGGCGACGTCTTAGCGCTGGATTGGCGAAGCGACTTAATGGCAACGTGGGATGAAACTGGGGTTACCGCCGTGCAAGGTAATTTGGACCCGATTGTTCTATGCGCAACCCAAGCGGCAGTTGTCGCCGAAGCCGATCGATTGCTGACAACGGTTGGCCCACGACCCGGCCATATCTTTAATTTAGGTCATGGCATTATTCCTGAGACGCCGGTTGATCATGTCAAGGCGCTGGTGGATTTCGTGCATGAGCGATCGGCCGTCCTGCGGCAGTGAAACCCGTTCAAATTATGAAACGGTTCTGAAAAACACTTTGGCGTTTCTTTGCCAGTTATAAAGAGCTTGCTTGTCCTCAGGCAATTCTGTCACGGATGTCGCTTCAAAGCCGCGCTCTTTAAACCAATGAGCCGTTTGGGTGGTTAAAACAAAAACCCGATCGATGCCTTGCGCTTTAGCGGACGCAATGAGCGCCTTAAGCAACCGGTCGCCGTGGTCTAAATCTCGGTGCAGGGGATCGGTTGCAAGACAGGCAATCTCGGCGCCCTCATGAAATGGGTACAGGGCGCCGCAACCAATGATCAGGCCCTCCTGAACGATCACCCAAAACCGGTTTAACTCTGATTCGATCAATTCCCGTGAGCGTTTAACCAATGCGCCGGTCGCTTCAAGCGGTTCGATGAGGGCCAGAATGCCGTGGATATCGATTAATTGCGCGGGTCGAAGTTGCGCCGAAGGCGTTTGAACAATTTGGGTGCCGCAGCCTTCCCGGGTGAACAATTCTTCCAATAAGGCGCCGTCATGTTCAGGATGAATGAGATGGCATTTTGCGGAGGTTGCGCTTACGACCTTTTGGGCGGTTGTTAACACATTGATCAAGCTGGGCCACTGGGCTGGGTCCAGCGCAGCACAGGTTAGCTCACTGATGGCCTGCCCCGCATCATCGATTAGGCGATCCTGATCGATAAAATAAATCAGTTTGTCCGCCTGCAACGCGGTTGCGATCTCGCCGGCAAGAACCGTTGGGTCCAAGCCAAAGGTTTCGCCAGAGAGCGAATAACCCAAAGGCGGGACGATTACCAAGGCCTGCTGATCCAGGCTCTTTGCCATCTCAAGGTGGTTCACGCGACGAACAATGCCGTCGTGTTCTTGATCGACGCCGTTGAGAATGCCAAGCGGTTGCGCTTTGATAAAATTGCCAGAGACCGCAACGAGATCTGAAGATTGGCTAACCGCATTGGGCAAGCCTGCTGAGAGCTGCGCCAGTAGGCGCTGGGTTGTGCCCCCGGTTTGTTCGAGGTAAGTCTCAAGATTGCGGGCGGTAATAACAGGATGACCTGTTTCAGAATCGGTCTTGACTTGAAGCGCCCCGGCGTTTGCGTGCACCACCACCAAGCGAACCCCAAGGGCATGCAATAACGTTAAATCTCTCGCAATGCTGACAAAAGCGCTCGGCCTGAGTGCGTCTTGATCCAAACTGACCACAAAGGTTTTATTGCGGTGGGCATAGATATAAGGTGAAGCGGTTCTAAACCATCGGATGGGATCTTGTTCGACGCTCATACTGGACCTAGTTGAAAAAAGCTTGCGAGGTTTGATTATACTCGCCATCACGTGTTTTCGCTTAGTGGCCGTTGGGCTAAAGGCGTTGGGGGTTTGCCCAGCAACCGATACCAATACCGCTGTAGTTCAAGGCGCTGCTAATATTGCTAGCCTGTCTCAATGGCAATGAGCATCAGCTAGAGGATTGTGAATCTATGCAACAAGAGAAATTAACGGTCGCGGGATTGGTTCAAGACCTCGTTTCGGATCAACGACTGTCCGCCGCCGATGCAAAGCTGTTTGCCGCCGGGGTACGGCAAAGCCGAACCAAAATGAATCATCCCATTGAGTTAATCGATGCGGCAGGCCTGACGGATATGGCCAATCCGGCGCAAACCCTGACGGCGGAAACCTTGATGCTCTGGCTCAGCAAAAGATCGGACCTGTCTTACTATCGCGTTGATCCGCTTAAAATCGACACCCCTTCAGTCACCCGTGTCATGTCCAGCGAGTTTGCCCGGCGGCATCAGATCTTGGCGGTTGAAGTCAATGCCAGAGAAATTCTGATTATTTGTAGCGAGCCCTATGTGACCAGCTGGGTCAGTATGATTGAGCAATCTCAGATCGGAAAAACGATTGTGCGGGCGCTCGCCAGTCCGGCTGATATCCGGCGCTATATTGACGAATTTTACGCGATGGCGAACTCCGTCAAAAAGGCATCGGCCCAAGGGTTGGCGGCGAGTGCGCTGGGTAACTTGGAGCAAATGGTCGAGCTCGGTCAATTGGATTCGATGGAGGCCAATGACACGCATATTGTGAATATCGTTGACTGGCTGTTGCAGTATGCCTTTACCCAACGCGCGAGTGATATTCATATTGAACCCCGCCGTGAAAAGGGCGCAACCCGGTTCAGAATCGACGGCGTTCTGCATACTGTTTACGAATTACCCATGCCGGTTGTGAGTGCCGTGATCAGTCGGATTAAGACGTTAGGGCGCATGAATGTTGCTGAAAAGCGCAGGCCCCAAGATGGGCGATTGAAAACGAGAACGCCTAACGGTCAGGAAATAGAGCTTCGGCTCTCAACCTTACCCACAGCCTTTGGCGAAAAGTTGGTCATGCGGATCTTTGATCCGGCTATTCTCCTGAAATCGTTTTCAGAATTGGGTTTAGAGGCGCAAGAGCAAGTTGTCTGGTCGCAAATGGTTGGCCAGCCGAATGGCATTGTTTTGGTAACGGGCCCTACAGGCTCTGGAAAGACCACCACGCTTTATACCAGCTTAAAGCAGTTGGCCACCGAAATGGTCAATGTGTGCACTATCGAAGATCCCATTGAGATGGTGGAAGACGCGTTCAATCAAATGCAAGTTCAGGCAAATATTGACCTATCTTTTGCCGAAGGCGTGCGGGCGCTGCTTCGACAGGACCCGGATATCATTATGGTGGGAGAAATCCGAGATCTCGAGACGGCCGAAATGGCGATTCAAGCCGCATTGACCGGACATCTGGTGATTTCGACGTTGCATACGAATGACGCGCCCGCCGCCATTACCCGGATGCTTGAATTGGGGGTCGCACCGTATTTAATTAAGGCGACGCTGTTGGGGGTTATGGCGCAACGACTGGTGCGAACGTTTTGTCCACATTGTCGCTATGACATTGAGCCGGACCTCGATGGCTGGGCAGAACTGGTTCACCCCTGGGGGGTTGAGCCGCCGGTAAAAATGGCGGCAGCGGCGGGTTGTCAGGAATGTCGAGAAACCGGTTTTAAGGGCCGGGCTGGTCTTTACGAGCTTTTGACCATGAATGATCCGGTGAAGCAGCTGGTGGTTGGTCAGGCAGATGCCGGTCAGATCCGAAAAGCTGGGATGCAAGCGGGGATGCGCACTTTGCGATTGAGCGGTGCCGAAAAAGTTGCAAAGGGTGAAACCAGCATTGCGGAAGTGCTGAGGGTAGCGCCCGTTTCAAGTTATGAGTAATGGTCGCTGGTTTTGTCTCGCCTCAGGCGTCGTACAAGGTTGAGCGACCCTGCTCGGTTGTTTTGAACCGGCGGTGGACCCACCAATATTGCTCTGGCGCATCAGCAATGGCGCGCTCGATATGGCGGTTGATGAGGCTTGTATCCTCTAGATCGGACTGGGTTGGAAAAGGGGCCTCCGGCGTTTTGATCACCACCGAATAACTGCCGTCAACGTGGCGGTAGTGACTCATGAAGACCACCTTGGCGCCGGTTAAGCGAGCAATGCGGTTCGCGGCTGTTGTGGTCGCGGCCGGCAGCCTAAAAAACGGTGCAAAGACCGCATTCTGGCGCCCGTAATCTTGGTCGGGGGCGTACCAGAGCCGATTGCCTGCTTTAAGGTTTCGAATAACGCCGCGAATATTGTGTTGATCCAGGGCCTGCTTGAAATGATGACCCCGGCCGCGTTGCATCAGCCATTCAAGCACCGGATTTTTATTGGTTTTATACATGACGTTAAAGGGTCTTTGGCGGCTGAGTAAGGCGCCGGCTAAATCAAGGGTGGCAAAGTGCATACCGATGATCAGAATTCCCGGATCGGTTTCAGACCGATCCAGGTGCTCAAGGCCGATGAAGCGCACGGTTAAATCCGTGATTTTTTGAGGGTGTAACCAAGTCGTTCCGGTTTCAATCAAACCCTCGGCAGTTGAGCGAAGATTGGCCTGCAGTAACTGCGCGCGCGCCTCGGGCGTCCAATCTGGAAAACAAAGGGCAAGATTGACCCGAGCGATGCGGACACGTCGGGGCGCAAGGTACTTTGCGCTGCGCCCCAGCAGCCCTGCAAGACGTTGGCGAATGGGTTGAGGCAAGCCAGTTAAAACAAAAGCGAGCGCAATCCCCGTCCAAGTCAGCCAGTAGCGCGGATGAAAGAGTTTAGGCGATCGTTGATAACGCGTTTGCACGGTAAAGGCTCCATCGATGGGCCATTGTAAGGTGAAAATCGGTCTTTACAGAAATCCGGCTATGGTAAACTTTTGCTGGCATCTAGTTTTGCGGCGCCATTCAATGCCCTAATCATACAGCGACGATTCGATGGTTCGATTTCTTTACAATATTTTGATCCCGCTACTGATTCCGGGGGCCCTGATTCGGCTTTGGTTCCGGGGTCGCGCTGAGCCTGCTTATCGACATCACTTGGCAGAGCGCTTTGGTCACCTGCCATCGAATTTGGTGGCCGGCGCGGATATCTGGTTGCATGCGGTTTCGGCCGGTGAAAGCATTGCAGCCGCGCCCTTGATTGAGGCCTTGTTAGCCCGAGGCCATACGCTGGTTTTGTCAACGACCACGCCGACGGGGCGAGCCCAATTGATGCGCCAGTTTTCTGGCCGCGCCGTGATTTGCTACGGCCCCTTTGATGTGCCGCGCTGTATTAAGCGCTTTTTAAACCAAGTCAGACCAAAGCTCGCATTAATGATTGAAACTGAAATTTGGCCTAACTGGACGACCGCCTGCGCGTCGCGAGGGATTCCAGTTGCGTTGCTCAATGGCCGGCTCTCTGAGCGATCGTTTAGTGGGTATCAAAAGCTCGGTTCGATGATGCGGGCTACCCTGCGTCAGTTCAGCTGGATTGCAGTGCAATCGACTGCCCATGCGAACCGGTTCACCGCCCTCGGTGCCACAGCGGATCAATTGGCGGTTACGGGGTCGATCAAGGCAGATCAAGCGCTCCCGGCAGATTTTATCGAACAAGTCGCGATGATTCAGGCAAAGTGTGCCCATCGTCCGCTGTTGCTCGCGGCCAGCACCCATCCTGGAGAAGAAGAGATCCTGTTAGCGTCCTTTAAGGCGTTAAAAGTTGCGCATCCTCACCTGCTGATGGTGTTGGTTCCGCGCCATGTGCAACGGGCAATTGCCTTGCAAACGCTGTCCGCTGAGCTGGGATTAGTGTCTTGCCGAGCAACCCTCGACCGGGTTGCCGAGGATACGGATGTGATCATCGTTGATGTTATGGGTCAGCTCTTATATTGGTATGGTGCGAGCTCGGTTGCCTTTGTGGGCGGCAGTCTGGTGCCTCATGGCGGGCACAATTTTTTAGAGGCGGCGCTGTGTGGTTGCGCCATTGTGACCGGGCCTTGGGTCTTTAACTTTGAAGCCCAGGCCGAACAATTTCAGCGCGCCGAGGCACTAACGCTCGTTACGGATGAACACGCGCTGAGTGCCGCATTCGAGACGCTGTTGGTGGATCCCGTGATCAGGCAGCAGCAGATTGAACGCGCGCAACAATTGGTTGATGAGAGTCGCGGCGCGCTGGATCAATTATTGACGGGGCTCTCGCCTTGGCTGCCCGATCGAGCGGGCGTGCCAAGATGAAAATGCTGTTTTTATGCACTGGGAATGCTTGCCGGTCACAAATGGCGGAAGGTTGGGCACGGGCCTTGGCAAACCCCTCGGCAGTGATTCAATCAGCTGGAATCAAGGCCCATGGTTTAAATCCTCGAGCGGTTCAAGTGATGTTGGAAGCCGGGGTTGATATCAGTGCTCAGACCTCAAAGGTGATCAGTGCGCGCGACTTTGACGGACTCGATCTGGTTGTAACGGTTTGTGGGCATGCTGATGAGCATTGCCCTGTCGTGCCGGCAAGGGTTGCAAGAATCCATTGGCCGCTCCCAGACCCGGCCGGCGCTGAAGGTTTGGTGGCCGATATCGAGACCGTTTTTAGAGCCTCTCGCGATGATATTCGGGATCGCGTGCAGGCGCTTTTGATCGAGTATGATTGTTTAAAGGCGGCTTCGGACGAACGCTTGGCCCCGAAAAGGTGATAGGCTTGATTCCGAGACAAGGGCTGTGATGAACGTTAAAGAGACTCGGAAAAATCGTCGTTATGTACCAAATCTGAGTGCTGATTTGGAAAGCTGTGATGCCAATTACATTCGGTTTTTGCAGCTGTTCCCAAATCATCACACCCTTGATGCCTTGGTGTTTGCAGTATCGCTTGGCGAGCGTGAGGTCGATGTAGACATTGAGGTGACCGAGCGGTGCCCCTACACGACCTTCGTTACGATTTCGGTCACGGGCGGCTTGGACCAACTGTCTTGGTTGGTTTGGCCGCGATTATCGATTTGTTTGTACCATGATCTTTCAACGGCCGAAGTGCTTGGGATTGGCGATCATCAAAAGTTGCGACAGCGCTACGAAATGCCGAATCAAGCGCTCCATCATCCAGATGAAAAATCACAGGTTAATCGTGCTCTTGGGGAGTTGCTCGCGGTTTGTATTGAGCACGGTCGAACCCAAGACACGGTAATGATGGTCGATGATTGATACGGCTGGGATTCTTTCCCGTTATAATCTCGCGAGCGCTCGGGTCCGCTGAGATCTGGACTGAGTTCCTACCGAAACAAAGTTGAAATCTGGCCTGTGGCATGCACATGGGCTGCCTGAAGAAGTCATTAAGCGTTGGAATTTAAAATTTATGGCCAGTAATTATCAGTCGGATTCGATCGAAGTCTTAGAGGGTCTAGATCCCGTTAGAAAACGGCCTGGTATGTATACCGAAACGACGCGCCCCAATCACTTGGCCCAAGAAGTGATCGATAATTGCGTCGATGAAGCGCTGGAAGGCCACGCCAATGAAATTGTGGTCATTCTGCAAAAAGACGATGCCATGGTGATCAGTGACAATGGTCGCGGGATGCCCGTTGATTTGCATCAAAAGGAAAAAGTATCCGGCGTTGAGTTAATTCTGACGCGCCTGCATTCCGGCGCAAAGTTCAACAGCGATCAGTATCGCTTCTCAGGCGGGCTTCATGGTGTTGGCGTGTCGGTGGTTAATGCACTGTCCGAGCGCTTTGAGGTGTTTGTGAAGCGCGAAGGCAACCTGCACCACATGGGGTTTAAAGATGGCGTTAAGGTCTCGCCCTTAACGGTCCTTGAACCGGTCAGTAAGCGGAATACGGGTACCACGATCGAATTCAAACCCAATCCGCAATATTTTGACAGTCCGAAGTTTTCGGTTTCAAGGCTCAAGCACCTGCTGCGCGCTAAAGCGGTGCTGTGCCCTGGGCTCAGAGTCATTTTTAAAAATGAGCATGAAACAAATGTTGAGGATCAAACAACAGAATGGCTGTACGCGGAAGGCTTAGAAGATTACCTGTCGATGGAGCTTGCCGGTTTTGAGGTTTTGCCCAGTGAGCCCTTTACCGGTGCGCAGTCGGGTCCGAACGAAGCAGTTGATTGGGCCGTGCAATGGCTGCCAGAGGGTGGCCAGCCCCTGACTGAAAGTTACGTCAACCTCATTCCGACGGGCATGGGCGGGACCCACGTCAATGGGTTTAGAACCGGCTTGCTAGAAGCTTTGCGTGAGTTTTGCGAATTTAGGAACCTATTGCCCAGGGGACTGAAAATTTCCGGCGAAGATATTTGGGAGCGGTGCGCGTATGTTTTGTCCGCGAAAATGCTGGATCCCCAGTTTGCGGGTCAAACCAAAGATCGATTAAATTCTCGAGATATCGCCGGCTACATTTCCTCTGCTGTTAAAGACAGTTTTAGTCTTTGGTTGAATCAGCATACCGAAGAAGGTCAAAAGCTGGCCGAAATGGCCATTAATAATGCGCAAGCGCGATTGCGTGCGGGCAAGAAGATCGCGCGAAAGAAGGTCACAACCGGCCCGGCTCTGCCCGGCAAACTGACCGATTGCTCGTGTCAGGATGCGATGATGGGCGAATTGTTCCTGGTTGAGGGGGATTCCGCCGGCGGTTCTGCAAAGCAAGCGCGCGATCGAGAGACCCAAGCCATCATGCCGCTCAAAGGTAAAATCCTCAATACGTGGGAAGTGGATTCAGCGGATATTCTTGCCTCCCAAGAGGTCCATGATATTTCCGTAGCGCTTGGGATGGATCCGGGCTCTGATGATTTGTCCGGATTACGCTATGGCAAAATTTGTATATTGGCCGATGCCGATTCCGACGGTTTGCATATTTGTAGCCTGCTGATTGCGTTGTTCGTGCGCCATTTCCCAGCTTTGGTCCGAGAAGGCCACGTCTTTGTCGCAATGCCGCCCTTGTATCGGGTCGATGTTGGGAAAGAGGTTTTTTATGCGCTGGATGAGTCCGAGCGGGCTGCCATTTTGAATCGGATTGAAAGTCAAAAGATCAAGGGCAAGGTCTCGGTGCAACGCTTCAAAGGCCTGGGTGAGATGAATGCGCTCCAGCTTAGAGAGACCGCGATGTCAGCTGATACCCGGCGCTTGGTGCGCTTGACCGTCGAGGACACGCAGGCAGTGGATAACCTATTGGATATGCTGCTCGCTAAAAAACGGGCGGGCGATCGTAAAATTTGGCTGGAACGCAAAGGCGACCTTGCCGAACTGAACTAGATTCAAGGAAAAACCATGACACTCGAGCAAGATGTCAGCAACATCGAAACCCAATCGCTGGCTGAATTTACTGAAAGTGCCTACTTAAACTACGCAATGTATGTGATCAATGATCGGGCCTTGCCGCATATTGGTGATGGCTTGAAGCCCGTTCAGCGTCGGATAACCTATGCAATGAGTGAGCTGCGGTTAACGGCTGATGCCAAATATATGAAGTCTGCGCGCACCATTGGTGATGTGATCGGCAAATACCATCCCCATGGCGACTCTGCGAGTTATGAAGCGATGGTCCTAATGGCTCAGAGCTTTACGTATCGGTACCCGTTGGTCGATGGCCAGGGCAACTGGGGTTCGCCCGATGACCCGAAATCCTATGCGGCCATGCGCTACACCGAGTCGAAACTCACCCAGTATTCCAAAGTCTTATTGTCGGAGCTCGGTCAGGGTACGGTTGATTGGATTCCAAACTTTGATGGCACGATGGATGAGCCGGTTGTGTTGCCGGCGCGTCTGCCCAACTTGTTGCTCAATGGCGGCACCGGCATCGCCGTCGGTATGGCAACCGACATTTTGCCGCACAACTTAAACGAAATTGTCAGTGCCTGCATTCATCTGCTGGATTCGCCGAAAGCGACGGTTGCGGACCTGATGACCCACGTCCGGGGTCCAGATTTCCCAACCGGGGCAGAAATTATCTCGAGCCCTGAAGAGATTCAGCAAACCTATGAAACCGGTCGCGGCTCGGTTCGGGCTCGAGCGGTTTATAGCGTCGAGGCCGGTGAGATCGTCATTGAAGCCCTGCCCTACCAGGTGTCAGGCACCAAAATCCTTGAGCAAATTGCAGGCCAGATGCAGGCCAAAAAACTGCCCATGGTGGTCGATTTGCGCGATGAGTCCGATCATGAAAATCCAACGCGAATCGTGATTGTGCCCAAGAGTAACCGGGTCGATCTGGATACGTTGATGGGCCACCTTTTTGCCAGCACGGATTTAGAGCGGACCTATCGGGTTAATCAAAATGTGATCCAACTCAGCGGTCGGCCGGGCGTGTGCTCGCTCAAAGAAATCCTAAGCCAGTGGCTAGAGTATCGACAAACCACCGTTCTAAGGCGTTTGCAGTATAGGCTCGAGAAGATTTTGGATCGCCTGCATCTCCTTGAAGGCTTGATGATCGCGTTCTTGAACATTGATGAAGTGATTCACATTATTCGAACTGAAGATAAACCGAAACAGGTTTTGATTGATCGCTTCGCGCTAAGTGACCGTCAAGCCGAGGCGATCCTCGATTTGAGGCTGCGGCAGCTTGCGAAGCTCGAAGAAGTCAAGATTCGGGGCGAGCAAGACGAGCTTGCCGTTGAGCGTCAGTCCTTGGAGCAGATTATTGGCTCTAAAGCACGGCTCCGGACGCTCATTAAAAAAGAGTTGCTGCAAGATGCCGAAACCTATGGCGATGCTCGGCGATCGAAAATTGTTGTGCGCCAAGAGGCGCAGGCCTTTTCTGAACGAGACCTGATGTCGAACGACCCGATCACGGTGGTCTTGTCAGAAAACGGTTGGGTTCGCGCGGCGAAGGGCCATGAGGTAAAAGTCGAGGAACTGAGCTATCGATCGGGGGATCAGTTCCAAGTTGCGGCCCTAGGTAAATCAAATCAAACCGCGGTGTTTATCGACAGTTCGGGCCGCAGTTACGCGCTGGCCGCACACACCTTGCCGTCGGCTCGGGGTCAAGGCGAGCCGCTAACGGGTAAGCTCAATCCCCCGGCCGGGAGCCGCTTTACCGGTTTAATTTTAGATGAACCGGACCAAAAGTATCTCATTGTTAGCGATGCGGGCTACGGGTTTATCGGCCGAGTCGAGGATATGATCAGTAAAAATAAGGCGGGGAAATCTTATCTCAGCGTGCCGAATGGGGCGCAAGCAATGTCGCCTTGTCGGGTCGAGTCGTCAGAGGATCAGTTGATTGCAGCCTTTACTACCGAAGGACGGTTGTTGATATTTGAAGCGAAAGAGTTGCCAGAACTAGGGCGAGGCAAAGGCAATAAATTGATTAACATACCCAGCGCAGCCTTAAAAAGTAGAACTGAATTCCTCGGGCATGTCGTGATTTTTTCGGAAACCGACGCACTGACGGTTTATTCGGGTAAACGGCACATCACGCTAACGCTCAAAGAGTTGACCCATTATCGAGGTGAGCGTGCCCGTCGCGGCTTAAAATTGCCGCGAGGATTTCAAAAAGTCGATCGTGTGGAATTGAAGCGCTGATTAAACACTTTGGCCAGCAGCGTTCATTGTGAGGGTGTGCAGGACGAGGTCTGAGGCAAATGACGACGACAATGGCGCGGTTTCAAAAGCGGGATGACTGATGTGCGCGAGCTGAGTCTTGGTTTGCTCATCTAAAACGAGCATGCCCCGACTCAACGAGGCCAGATATTTAACGCGTTTTCCGAGGCCTTCCGAGGCCTCAGCTTGATCAATGCCATAGGCCATGCGAATGTTAAGACCGGGCACGGCCGCCAGTTGAGTATGCATCGCCTCAAAGAATTCGAGGCCTTGCCGGGCCGGGTCAGCTTGCTGGAAGTGGACTTCATAATCCCCGGGTTGAAGCTCGGTCAATTTTCCGAAACACTGGCCGGCAGTTGCCTTGAGCGCCGCTAAAGGCACAAGTCTTGCCGGGTCGAGCTTGATGCAAAATATCGCCACCACGGCACTGTTTGAAGGCGTTGGGGTATGCTCGACAACTGGGTTGGGTGCGGTCGCTTTTTGGCCGAACTTCAAACTGAGCCAAATCAAAATGAAGTCGCCGAACTTCCACGCGGTGAAGCCCATGACAGCCGTCATGGCGGAAATCATACAGAGGGTCTGAATCAGGAGGGCCCGCATCAAAGCGGCGCTTGGCGCTCGATTCACGATCAGTGACAGCTGCCCGATGATTAAACCTTCATACTCTAAGGCCGCCGTGTACTCGGCGCGCGCTGCCGGGGCCTGGCCGCTGGCGAGCACTAAACGGTTATCAGGGCTTACGACTTCGGCGCGACCCATGCCAGTCGCTTGCGCCAATTGATCCAGAATCACGGCGAGCGCAACCCAATCCTTTGTGGCCAAATACAGGGCGGCGTCGGGTGTTTTATGCGTCAGTAAGGTTTCAGCCAATTGCCGTTCAGCTTGGTCTGTTTGAGATTGAAGACTGATGACAGCGGTCAGGAGTACAAGGCCACTGCCAATTAGAAAAGGCACGATACACAGCGTTAATATGCGAAAGCGCAAATCTTGCATGACAAACATCGAAGGATTCGTGGCGCGCAGTATATCGTACTAACTTGTCGGCTGTCGCCGATGCGTCAATTGTTGGATAATGCGCGCTCGTCGAGGAATTAAAACGATGCAGAACGTCTTTCTGATCAATGTCACGGGTCAAGACCGTCGTGGGTTAACGGCAAAATTGACGAATATTCTCGCCCAGGCCGGAATGGAAGTTCTGGATATGGGGCAGTCGGTTATTCATGACTATTTAACGCTGGGCATTTTGGTGCGTTCAGGACATGAGCAAAATAGCGCGATCGATCAACTAAAAACGATGTGTGTGGCAGAGGGGTTGTCGGTTGAAGCGGCAGTTGTGACAGATCTTGAGTATTCTGACTGGGTTAGGCGGCAGGGCCAGACGCGTAGCATCCTGACCATTCTGGGTCGAAAAATAACGGCAGCACAATTGTCCCGGTTAGCGCGTATTGTGACCGATGAAGGCTTGAATATTGATCATATTAATCGGCTCTCTGGGCGCGTCCCGCTTGAGCCGTCCGAAAAGCCCACGCGGGCGTGTCTTGAATGGTCACTTCGGGGTACCCCGAGCCCGTTATTCAGGAAAAAACTGATGGCGCTGGCAACGGAACTGACGCTGGATCTTGCCGTGCAGGAAGACGGCATCTATCGTCGGCATCGACGACTCATTGCTTTTGATATGGACTCGACGCTTATTGAAACCGAAGTCATTGACGAGTTGGCAAAACACAAGGGTGTTGGGGCTGAGGTTGCCAAAATTACCCACCAAGCGATGTCTGGAGAACTTGATTTCCGGGAAAGTTTGATCCGGCGTGTGGCGCTGCTTGAGGGCTTACCCGAGACAATCCTCAGTACGGTTGCCGCCCAATTGCCACTGACCGAAGGGGTCGCGTCGTTGTTCAAAACCCTCAAGTTATTGGGCTACAAGACGGCGATTTTGTCTGGTGGTTTTGATTATTTTGGTCATGCCCTACAGGCCCAATTGGGTGTTGATCATGTCTTTGCGAATCGGTTGGAAATTGTTGACGGTTTCCTAACCGGACGCGTTTTGGCCCCTGTCGTGGATGCCGAAGCGAAAGCACGAATCCTCAGAGCGCTGGCGGAGAAAGAAGGCATCTCGATGGCGCAAACCATTGCCGTGGGCGATGGCGCAAACGATTTAGAAATGCTGGGCGCAGCCGGGCTGGGCATTGCGTATCACGCGAAGGACTTGGTGCGAGAGCGGTCTCGGCACGCAATTTCTACCCTTGGACTGGATAGTATTCTTTATTTGTTGGGAATCAGCGATCGAGACCAGCTTGGCGTCTCCTAGTCCAATGGCCTCGCCATCGACTGTACAATCTCGGTAAGATAGCGTCTTGATAGATTAAGCACATTGCAGGTAGAGGGTAGTTATGGCCAATTATTCCACGAACGAATTTAAATCTGGCTTGAAGGTTTTGCTTGAGGGGGATCCCTGCAGCATTGTGGAAAATGAGTTTGTGAAGCCGGGTAAGGGGCAAGCGTTCAATCGCGTTCGACTGAAGAACTTGAAAACAGGTCGGGTTTGGGAGAGAACCTTCAAGTCGGGGGAGAGCCTTGAAGGCGCTGACGTCATGGAATACGAGATGGAATATATGTATTCAGATGGCGAGTATTGGCATTTTATGAAAACCGATGACAGTTTTGAGCAAATTGCAGCGGATAAAAATGCGGTCAGCGAAGGGATACAGTGGTTGAAGGAAAATAGCCGGTGTACGGTGACCTTGTGGAATGATGTGCCGATTCTCGTCGTCGCACCGAATTTTGTTGATTTGGACATCGTTGAAACAGATCCTGGGCTCAAGGGCGATACGGCAACGGGCGGCTCAAAGCCGGCAACCTTGTCGACGGGCGCGATGGTGAAAGTCCCACTATTTATTAATATTGGTGAATCCATTCGTGTTGATACCCGGACGGGTGAATACCAGGGGCGTAGTAAGAGCGCGTGAGCCAGGCTGGCCAATCGATGCCGACATGGCCTGTATTGAAGGCGCGCGGCAAGATGCTCGCCGCCATTCGGCAGTTCTTCGAGGCAAGATCTGTGACGGAGGTTTCAACGCCGACCCTGAGCCGATCCGGTACGGTCGATGTGCAGTTGGCGAGCTTTGAAGTTTCGGACAAAGCCGGAAAATTATTTCTTCAAACCTCCCCAGAATATGCGCTAAAACGGGCCTTAGCCTTCTATGGTGAGGCCATCTTCGAGATTACCCCAGCGTTTCGGCGCGGAGATCATGGGCGCCAGCATAATCCAGAATTCACCATGCTCGAATGGTATCGTCCCGGCCTCGGCTTAACGGGTCTGATGGCCGAAGTCGTTGACCTGTTAAATACCTTGCCCGAACCCCCCGAGATTTGGCGTACGCGTCGGGCCGACTTACCGGTTTATTCGTTCCGGTCGGTGTTTGAGGCGCGCTTTGGTGTTAATCCAAATGAGGCCGACTTGTCGAGTCTTTGGGAGTGGGTGCAAGAAACGGGTGCGCAGGTTACCCACTTAGAGCCATACGACGATGATCAGTTCCGGTCAGATTGTTTAGACTTTTTGTTTTTGGAGGTTCTTCAACCCAGTCTCGGGGACATTTTTTTTCTGACCGAGTTTCCACAATGTCAGGCAGCGCTCGCGGAAATTGATCCTGGCACCGGTGCTGCTCAGCGATTCGAGTTGTATTGGCAGGGTACTGAGTTAGCCAATGGTTATCTTGAGCTTCGGGATCCGGCGGCTATTTTGAGCCGGCATACCTTGATGGCAGCTGCTCGAGTCAATCGCGGCCTGCCGAGCATTGCTTTTGATAGCGCGTTCGCCGAAGCGAGTGCCTTGATGCCGCCCTGTAGCGGCGTTGCACTCGGAATTGATCGATTGGTGATGGTTTGGCTAGAGGCTAAAGCCTTATCCGAGGTTCAACTATTTCCCTGGCCGAATCATTAGTTAACGAGGGTTTGACCCATCTTAATGGTGGCGCCTGGTGTGACGCACCAGTTTTGGTTCGCCTGTGTAATTAAGATCGCGGTCGAGCCCAACAAAAATCGACCCGCCTCTTGGCCTTGATCAACGGCCAGCGCCTGCATTGGTTGATCGATCGGTCGTTGCGCTTTGAAGGGCTCAGGCCGCCAAAACGGTTGAATGCCGGCAACAATCATTGCGCCGATCAGAACCAGATAATAATCCCCCTCGTTTGAGGTAAGACGCAGTACCAAGCGCTCGTTTCGAGTGAATAGCCCAGGGACGTGGGCGGCGGTTTTCTGGTTAACGGAAAAAAGGGCGCCCGGAATATATCGAGCATTCTGTAGTGCCCCTTGTTGCGGGAAATGCACTCGGTGATAGTCACTCGGCGCCAAGTAAACGGTGAGAAAACTGCCATTATTAAACGACTCTGGTAAGGCCTCACCCAGCAATTGAGGGATTGAATAATCGTGGCCTTTGGCTTGAATTGCGCGTTGGTGTTTGATGTCCCCTGTAACTGAAACCAGACCGTCGGCGGGCGATACCAGTCTGCCAGTGAGCGGACGAGCATCATCGGTTAACGCCCGAGTAAAAAAATCATTAAACGAAACATATTGTTCGGGTTCTTTGCGTACGGCCACGGACCAGTCAATGTTATAAATGCCGTCGAATTGTTTAATGATAAAATTCTTAAACCAAGGGATCTCAGATCGAGCGACATAGCCAATGCAGCGTGACAAGACGTGCTGAGGAATCAGATACTGAAACAGAATAAAGAGTCGGGTCATAAATTGGCCAATTGTAAATAAGTCGATTGCCGAATGCCGCTCACCGTTTGCGATGAGGCATTGCTCACGGTGCAGTCTAACGCAATCTATGGGTCTCATGGATCCTTGGCGTTTGGTTTGCTCAGGCTCAGGCGCTGAAACGGTTGGTGCCTGGTTGTGATGGGTAATCGATCAGCGCCGGTGGGTTTGTCCCGCAGTCTCGTATTTTACGGTTGACTCGGGTTAAATAGGAATCATGAGTCGCAGCTCGTCGCTTGGTTCAAAGAGGAGATTCTTATGACGGTAGATTCGAACAACTTGGTATGGATCGATATGGAAATGACTGGTTTGGATCCAGACACAGATCTGGTCTTGGAAATGGCAACCATCATTACCGATTCCCAGCTCAATATTGTGGCCGAGGGCCCTTGTTTAACGATTCATCAAACCGAAGCCCGGATGAATATGATGGATGAGTGGAATACTGAGCATCACGGTGCATCCGGGTTGACCGCAAGGGTGATTGCGTCGTCCGTGACCGAAGCCGAGGCGGAAGCTGAAACGCTTGCGTTCTTACAGGATTATGTCGGCCCGCGAGATTCGCCCCTGTGCGGGAATAGTATTGGTCAAGATCGGCGGTTTATTGATCGTCACATGCCTGAGCTCGGGCGGTTTTTTCACTATCGAAACCTGGATGTCAGTGCGATTAAGGTGCTGGTGATGCGCTGGAAGCCGGAAGTTATGGATTTAGTCATCAAGCAAGGCAAGCACCGTGCTTTGGATGACATTCGCGAATCCATTGATGAGCTGAAGGTCTATCGAGAGCACGTATTCAAGATGTAGACCGCGGGTCGCCTGCGTCACGCTTTAAAACTTGTCGCTGAATGGCCCAATCAATGTGCTCTTGCACCATGAGGTTGGTCGACGGGCGTTTAGCCTGAAGGCTTGCCAGAATTTCTGGATCATAGTCTGCATTGCCGAGCGCCACGCTGATATTTCGCAACCAGCCGGAGTAACCTGTTCTCCGGATCGCGGAGCCTTGGGTTTTTTCTAAAAAGGTGGCTTCGCTCCAGGCGAAGAGGGTTGTTAATGCTGCCTGCTCAAAGTCTGGTCTTGGTTCGAAAACAGGATCCACTGACGCCGCCGCAAACTTGTTCCAAGGACAGACCATCTGGCAGTCGTCACAGCCAAAGATCCGATTGCCCATCGCGACTCTGAGCGGTTCTGGGATCGCCGCTTTGGATTCAATCGTTAAATAAGAAATACACCGCTTGGCATCTAACTCAAAGGGCCCAACAAACGCCTTGGTTGGACAGACATCCAAGCATCGAGTGCAGCTGCCGCAATGGTTGGCTGAGGTCTCGGTTGGGGTGCTAAAAGGTAGGTTGGTGAGCAGTTCGCCAATAAAAAACCAGGATCCGCGTTTTTGGTTGAGCAGCAGGGTATTTTTTCCGATCCAACCTAAGCCAGATTGCTCAGCAAAGCGTTTTTCAAGAATAGGCGCCGAATCCGTGCAGGCCCGGGTCACACAATCGGTTATACCCAGGGCCAGTGCTGCGTCATTGATTTGGGTTGCAAGCTGGGTCAGGCGACGGCGAATGACTTTATGGTAATCCCGGCCGAGGGCATAGCGGGCAACGTAGGCTTGGCTCGGTGCGGCGAGGGTGCCTTCAATTTTTGCCATCTCTGAGACCGGCAAATAGTCCATTCGGACGGTAATTGCGCTGAGAGACCCGGGTAATAACCCAGCGGGGTCGACCCGCAGATCGACATTGCGCGCCATGTAATCCATGCTGCCGTGGTGATCGCGGCTCAGCCATCTTAATAGGTGCGCCTCATGATCACTGCGGTCGAGCTTGACAAACCCGGTAGCTGAAAAGCCTAGCGCCTCGGCCCATTGGGGAATCTGATTTTTAAGGTCTTGCAACGACATCAATATTTTCCCAGTGGTGCCCGTAGGTTTGGCTATAATAATGCTCTTCAGGGCACGAGGGTCATTATGACAGCGTCAAAGCTTTACCCGGCCTCGGTCATTAAAGAAATTGATCGGCAATACTCGCAGGATTATGACATATCCAGTTTTCAGTTGATGAAATTGGCCGCGCGGCGCGTTGTTGAGGTGATCTTAACCCGCTATGGCGATACCAAAAGGGCGCAGGTGTTTTGTGGGTCGGGAAATAATGCAGGCGACGGCTTTTTGGTCGCAGCGGGGTTGGCAGATCGGGGCTGGTTGGTTCAAGTTGCGCTTGTCGGTGACCCGGAAAAGTTAACCGAAGCCTCGCGCGACGCGCTGGCAGTTTGTCAAAACAGCCAAGCAATCGTTGAGGCGTTTGAGGGGGCTGTTCTGGACCGGGCCATATTGGTTGACGCTCTATTAGGGCTTGGCGTTCACGGCCAGATTCGGTCAGCGTATCGCTCGGCCATCACCGCAATCAATGCGAGCAGCAGCGCTGTCGTCGCAGTTGATCTGCCGTCTGGTTTACAGCCCGACTCAGGTGAGGTGGGGGCGGTCTGCGTTCGGGCCGCGATCACGGTGACCTTCCTGGCACTAAAAATAGGGTTGTTCAGTCAGGATGGTCCAGATTATGTCGGCGAGATCATCTTGGCTGATCTAGGCCTGCCAGACATCTTGCTGGCCAAGCACGCTGACAAGGCGTTGCGGATTCTGGAGGCGCCAAGGTTACCGGCGCGTCAAAACAAAGCACATAAGGGCCATTTTGGACATCTGCTGGTGGTGGGTGGCAACACCGGCTTCGGGGGCGCGAGCCTTCTAGCCAGCGAGGCGGCTCTGCGTAGTGGCGCGGGCCTGGTGTCCGTTGTGAGCCGCGAGGAGCATCGATCTGGGTTTTTAGCGCGATGTCCTGAGGTGATGTTTCGGGGCGTTAATGAAACCGATGACATAACGGACCTATTGGGTCGCGTCCAGGCCGTGGTGCTGGGGCCTGGTCTAGGGCAAGACGCGTGGGCTCAGAACCTGTTTCGACAAGTCATTGCCGCTGGTAAACCCCTTGTCCTTGATGCCGACGGCCTAAACCTGCTGGCTCAGGCGCCCGCCGCCTTAGTGGATTGCATCATTACGCCACATCCCTTGGAGGCCGCAAGGTTACTTCGTCGTGATCAGGTTGACCCGGACCGATTGACCGTCGCGTGCCAACTGCAGTCTGAGTACGGTGCCGTGGTGGTGCTCAAAGGGGCTGCAACGCTTGTCGCATCGGATACGGGTATCGCGATTAATGTATTGGGCGGGCCGGCAATGGCAACGGCTGGGATGGGCGATGTGCTATCAGGGCTTTTGGGGGCTTTGCTTGCTCAGGGGCAACCGCTGAGTCGCGCCGCTGAATTGGGGGTTGCGCATCATGGCCGAGCCGCCCAGATGGCGACCGCTCAACAGGGCGAAGTGGGGTTGCTCGCACGAGATGTGGCGCGGCACGTCGGCCGCTCGCTTTCGGGAATGACGTTATGAGCTGGCTGCTCAACTCAGACAAGGCGACCGAGCAATTCGGTGGGCGCTTGGTCGACGTGCTCGAAGGATCCGGAATTGTTTTTCTAAAGGGTGACCTGGGCGCGGGAAAGACCACCCTCTGCCGAGGTGTGTTGCGGGCCCTGGGTTATACCGGGGCGGTGAAAAGCCCGACCTTTACGCTGGTCGAGCCTTACGAGTTGCCAGTGCACCTGGTCTATCACTTCGACCTTTACAGACTCAGTGATCCAGACGAGTTAAACTATCTGGGCGTTGATGAATATTTTACAAGCCAAGCGCTGTGTTTAATTGAATGGCCAGAGAAAGGACTCGGGCTATTACCTAAGCCGGATCTGGAGATTGAAATGCGGGTCGTTGGAGATACCAGCCGCCGCTTGTTTGTGCAGTCAGGCACAGATAAAGGAGTGCGTGCGCTCACAAGGTTGCCGGCATGACCGTAAAGTTACGCCTGAGCGCTTTTGGGTCCTGGGGCCTTCGAAGATTCTGCGGCTTAATGGTGGCGTGGTTTTTAGCTTCTGCAGCATTGGCGAGCCCGACGATCAACAGCATCAGACTCCACGCCTCACCAGAAAAGACTCGATTGGTGTTCGATGTTAGCGAACCCTTAGACCACACGCTGTTTGTCCTCGAAAACCCGCTGCGCTTAGTGATTGATCTGCCAGAGACGACTTTAGCCAAAACAGCACGACAGCAACCGCTTGGATCAAAGGACTACAAAGGCACGGCGGTCACGGACATCCGGTTTTCATCGGACAAGCAAGCGGATTTACGAGTTGTTTTAGATCTATCTGAGTCGGTTAAACCGAGAAGCTTTTTACTCAAACCCATTGCCCAATATGATGATCGGTTGGTGATCGATTTGTTTCCAGCGCTTACCGACCAATCGATCCCCGCGACCGAACCAAAAATTGAGCAACCACTGAGAGATATTATTGTTGCGATTGATCCGGGTCACGGTGGTGATGACCCCGGCGCCATTGGACCCGGTAACACTTATGAAAAAACGGTGGTTTTGGCAATCGCGAAACGGCTTGCTGATCGGTTCAATGCGGAACCGGGTTTCAAAGCGGTTTTAACCCGCGGCGGAGACTACTATGTTGCGCATCGAGCCCGAACTCAGCTGGCACGAGACAATCAAGCCGATGTCTTCATTTCGATCCATGCGGATGCCTGGAAAACGGCTTCAGCCAGCGGGGCATCCGTCTTTGCGATTTCTCAGCGGGGCGCGACCAGTGAAACTGCCCGCTGGATTGCCGAGAAGGAAAACCGAGCGGATTTAATTGGCGGCGTGGGCAGCGTGAGTCTGGACGATAAGGATGATGTTCTGGCAGGCGTGCTGCTGGATCTGTCGATGACGGCGAGTTTGAGTGCGAGTTTAGAAATGGGTGCAGAGGTCGTCAAATCGATCGCGCCGATTAACAAGTTGCACAAAGCGAACGTTGAGCAAGCGTCCTTCATCGTTCTGAAGTCACCTGACATCCCGTCTATCTTGGTTGAAACTGGGTTTATCTCAAACCCAGGCGAGGCTAAAAAATTACGGACCGTGGCCCATCAGAAGAGAATGGCTGGTGCAATATTCAAGGGTGTTTCGACCTATTTTTATAAAACCCCGCCGGAGGGCACGCTGTTGGCCCAGAAGGTCTCGCAAGCAAAGCGGGTGGTTGCCTATAAAATAAAATCCGGCGATACCTTGTCTGAGATTGCGCAGCGATATCGTGTGTCTCAAGGCGCTTTGAAGTCTTTGAATGCTCTGAAATCCGACCGTCTTAGGGTTGGACAGGTTTTAAAAATTCCGGAGCGCTCGTGAATCGAATCCAACTATTATCCAGTCGATTAGCCAATCAGATTGCCGCCGGGGAAGTGGTAGAGCGGCCAGCATCGGTCGTCAAAGAGCTTGTTGAAAATGCGATTGATGCCGGCGCCTCAAGAATCGATTTAGTGCTTGAAGCCGGTGGCAGCCAGCTCATTCGGGTTCGGGATAATGGTCGCGGCATTCCGCGGGACGATTTGGCGCTTGCCCTGTCGCGCCATGCAACCTCTAAGATTTTTACAGAGTCTGATTTAGAGGGCATTCGCTCGCTGGGTTTCCGGGGGGAAGCATTGGCCTCAATCGCCTCGGTTTCTAAGTTGGTAATGACCTCGAATGCAACCGCTGAAAAGTCAGGGTATTCAGTGCAAGTTCACGGCGAAGATATGACCTCTGAGGTCATCCCCGCGCCGCATCCTCAAGGGACGACGGTTGAAGTTAGGGATTTATTTTTCAACACGCCTGCCCGGAGAAAGTTTCTGAGAGCGGAAAAAACCGAACTCGGTCGAATTGACGATGTGATTCGAAAAATGACGTTAAGCCATCCGGCAGTTGCGATCATGGTGACGCACAATGGAAAGGTTTATCGTCAATTTCAGGCCGCAAGAGCCATCGAGGATCAACACCACCGTATTAAAGCGGTTTTTGGGCAGAGTTTTTTAGATCAAGCGCTGTATTTTGAAGAGCAGATTGGGTCGATGCAGCTAAAGGGCTGGATTTCGCTCCCTACGTATTCCCGAAGCCAAGCCGACCAGCAGTATTTTTTTGTGAATGATCGCTGCATTCGTGACAAGGTCTGCAGTCACGCGGTGCGGCAGGGATATAAGGACGTGCTCTTTCATGGCAGGCATCCAGTGTATGCCATATTTTTGAATCTGGATCCGAATTTGGTCGATGTGAATGTCCACCCAACCAAGCATGAAGTTCGCTTTCGCGAGAGCCGTGGCGTTCACGATTTGATTTATCGGACGATTCACCAGGTCTTGGCCTCCGTGCGGCCAGAAGGCCAGAGCGGACCCAATCAAGTGCTGGAGGCCGGCTTTGACGGCGAGCAACCTCTGCTCGGATCGTTTGATCCGAGTTATGTGCAGCGCAATATGGCCTTCACCAATCGTCAGAATCAGTCCACGGGATTCTTTGGCTTGTCCCAGTCGCCCAGTCAGATGCCGAGCAACTGGACCGGATCAACCGTTGGGTTGGATGCGGGTCAAGACGATGGCGCGTTGATTCCGCCTTTGGGCTATGCCCTCGGCCAATTACACGGGGTGTATATCCTCGCTCAAAATGTTAACGGCTTGGTTGCAGTTGACATGCATGCGGCTCATGAACGGATTACCTATGAGCGTTTAAAGCGGGCGATGGATGCAGATGGCCTTAAAACCCAGCCCCTACTCGTCCCGGTTAGCCTCGCACTGAGTGCCCGCGAAGTGGCATTGATCACGGATCGTTCTAATGAACTGACTGAAATTGGGCTCCAGCTTGAGGTTGTCTCTGAGGAGAGCGTGATCATTCGTGGGGTTCCGTCCATGCTGAGCCGAGACAATCCAGAGCAGTTGGTGCGCGATGTGTTATCGGATTTCCTCGAATTTGGTTCCAGCAATCGAATTAATGATGGCCGGGACGAAATATTGTCGACGATGGCTTGTCATGGCTCTGTGCGCGCCAATCGGAAACTGTCTCTCCCAGAGATGAATGCGTTGTTGCGGGATATGGAAGAGACCGAGCGTAGTGGGCAGTGCAATCATGGCCGCCCGACTTGGTTTCAGCTGACGCTTTCTGAGCTGGACAGCTTATTTATGAGAGGTCAATAAGCTTGACCCAAGCCCTAGTGATCACTGGGCCGACTGCCTCGGGTAAGTCAGCGCTTGCTTACGCACTGGCTGATCGATTCAATCTTGAAGTCATTACCGTTGATTCGGCTCAAGTCTATACCGATATGGATATTGGCACGGCAAAACCCGATGCCGCGCAGCAGGCCTTGGTGCCACATCATTTGCTGGATATTCGTGCGCCTACAGAGCCCTATACGACCTTTGATTTTTGTCAGGATGCTCAGCGCGCAATTGCCGACGTCCGGGCCAGGGGTCGTTTGCCCGTTCTGGTGGGTGGCACCATGTTGTATTTGAAAGCCCTCCGTGATGGGATCGCAGATTTACCGCAGGCTAACCCGGCGGTCCGTCTTGAGATCCTTCAGACCGCCGAAGCCAATGGTTGGCCCTGGCTGCATGATGAGTTGAGGCGGATCGACCCGGCGGCGGCTTTAAGAATCAAGCCGACTGATCGTCAGAGGCTCCAACGGGCCCTTGAGGTTGAGCGTTTGACAGGTCGAACCTTGACCGCGCTGCAGGCGCAAGGTCAGGTTGGGCTCGGCGCGAGCCTCACTGAAGTGGCCATCATGCCCGAGTCTCGAGCGTCACTTCACCGCCAAATCGAGACGCGTTTTCATGAAATGCTGAATCATGGATTGGTCGCAGAGGTTGAGCATCTGCGTGAGAAGTTTGCCTTGCATGAGGCGCTGCCTGCCATGAAGGCGGTCGGCTATCGTCAGGTTTGGCAATACCTAGAAGGCGATCTTGGTTTTGATGAAATGCGGGAAAAAGGCATTATCGCGACCCGGCAGCTAGCCAAACGCCAGTTCACGTGGCTGCGTTCGTTTGAGGCGGTCAAAAAAATATCGACGCCATCGCTCGATGCGCTCTTGAAAATCGATGCAGTCGCCAACATATTGATCAAAGCATAGCAAGGAAGCAGTGCGCCGACGCAGTCGGTAGATTGGGATTTTCCGAGCAAAGCGGTAGGTAGTTTAAGCTCGAGCAAGCGCGATCGGCGCCCATCAAGCCCTGTGACCCTATTGTTAACACGATGAGGGCGTTGGATTTCCAGCGTTGGCAAGGAATTAGGAGCCATTATGTCAAAAGGTCAGTCTCTACAAGACCCATTCTTAAACGCGCTGAGGAAGGAGCGAATCCCGGTTTCGATCTTCTTGGTGAGTGGGATTAAACTTCAGGGGCAAATTGAGTCGTTTGATCAATTTGTAATTTTGTTGCGAAACACGGTGAATCAAATGATTTATAAGTCAGCGATTTCAACGGTTGTGCCCTCGCGAGCGGTTAACCTTGATTATGATGATCCGATGGAGACGCTCGATTAAAGACCCAGGCTGCTGTTATGTTTTTTGATCGGCCAGCGCCCGGCTCAAAGGCGATGCTCGTCTTCATTCGGAACAAGACCTCTGATCTTGCGACGCACGAAGAGGTTGAAGAGCTGGCACGGTCGGCTGGCATGGCGGTCGTTGGATTGATTGAAAGCGCGCGCCGGGATCCGCATCCAAAAACGATGGTGGGGTCGGGCAAGGTCGACGAAATAAAAGTGGCGGCGGAAGCGGCGGGTGCCAACTTGGTCTTGTTCAGCGAAGACTTGTCATCGACTCAGGAACGTAACCTGGAAGGCGCTTTAGACCTTCGAGTGCTGGGTCGAACGGGACTCATCTTAGAGATTTTTGCGCAGCGAGCTCGAACCCATGAGGGTAAACTTCAGGTTGAATTAGCTCAGTTGGAGCACAGCGCGTCCCGTTTAGTGCGAGGCTGGACCCACCTTGACCGTCAACGGGGCGGCGCGGGCGCGGGGCTTGGGGGTGCTGGCGAAACGCAATTAGAAGCGGATCAACGGCTGCTGGCAGCGCGTAATAAAAAAATTAAAGAACGATTAGAGCGCGTTCAGCGCCAAAGGCACCAAAGCCGGCGCGCGCGAGCACGATCGGAAACCGCAACCGTTGCCCTTGCGGGCTACACCAATGCAGGCAAATCAACGCTGTTTAATCGGTTAACCCAGTCGGCAGTGCATGCCGCAGATCAGTTGTTTGCGACGCTTGATCCAACCCTTCGCCAAATTAGCCTGCCGCTCACCGGGAAAGCCGTTATCTCCGACACAGTGGGTTTTATTCGGGCGCTTCCCCATGGTTTGGTTGAGTCCTTTAAGGCAACGCTTGAAGAGGTCACCGAGGCCACCTTGATCCTGCATGTGGTGGATGCGTCAGCAGGCGAAAAACAAGAACGCATGGATGCCGTGAATGGGGTCCTAAGTGAAATTGGCGCAAGAGAAGTGCCCCAACTCTTAATCTTAAATAAATCTGATATACAAGGAGTGACAGGGCCCTTGGTGCGCCGAGATGCCGCAGGAAAGCCTTATTCCGTTCAAGTCTCTTCCCTGACCGGGGTTGGATTGCCTGAGCTTTTATCCTGTATCGATGAGTTAATTTCAGACGATGTGGTGACAACGGTCCTCACGCTCAAGCCGGAGCAAGGGATGATTCGCGCGAAATGCTTTGAGCTCGCCTCGGTCATTGAAGAGGTCATGGATGAAAATGGCACGATCGCGATGCACCTTCGTATAGAAAAGAAGAATTTGGCCAGACTGAATGCGGCGTTAACTGCGATGAAAGCAGGTTAAGCAATGCAACTTGATGCAATAAGTGGGAAGATAAACGAAATCTCAGGATTTGGAGAAGACTATGGCGTGGAATGAACCCGGAAATAATGGTGAGAAAGACCCTTGGGGCAGTCGCCAAGACCAGGGGCCGCCCGATTTAGATGAGGCGTTTAAGAAACTTAAAGAGAATTTAGGTGGTATGTTCGGCGGCGGGAGCGGCGCTGGCGGGGCTTCTGCCGGCGGGGGTGGATTGAAATCGTCCCTGGTTGCCATCGTGCTAGGGGTGCTTGTCATCGGTTATGGCTTTATGGGCATCTATACATTGGACGAACAAGAACGCGGCGTTGTCCTTCGATTTGGTAAGGTTCAGGAAGCGGTTGTCATGCCGGGTCTGAGTTGGTACCCACCGATTGTAGACCAAGTGATCATCCACAATACCTCAAGAGTTCGCTCGCATCCGCACGACTCGGAAATGCTGACCGAAGACGAAAACATTGTGAAGGTTAAGCTCACGGTGCAGTACGTGATCGACAACGTGAAAGACTACGCATTGCAAGTCAGAGAGCCAGAAAAAAGTCTGCATCAGTCCACCGAAAGTGCCGTTCGGCATGTGGTTGGCAGCACCGAAATGGATGAGGTGCTAACCGAAGGCCGGGCCGTGATGGGGGATGAAATCAAAATCCGAATTCAGGACTATATGAACACCTATGGCACAGGGATCTTTGTGACACAGGTTAACGTTGATGAGACTGCGCCACCGGACGCGGTCCGGGAAGCTTTTGATGAAGTGATTCGAGCGCGAGAAGACGAAGTTCGGGTTCGTAACGAAGCAGATGCCTATGCTAACCAAGTAATACCGGAGGCGCGAGGTGAGGCGCAACGTTATCTGGAGGAGTCTGAAGGTTATCGGCAGCGCGTTGTTGCGCAGGCAAACGGTGAAGCCCAGCGGTTTAGCAAGCTCTACGTCGAATACAAAGCCGCGCCAGAAGTGACGCGCGAGCGAATGTATCTCGACACGATGGAAGCCGTTATGTCGAATGCGTCGAAGGTCATGATCGATGTTGAAGGCGGTAATAACATGATGTACCTGCCACTTGATCGGATGATGCAACAAGCCGGCGCGGTGTCAAGACTCAATGGCGGTATGGCCGGATCGGACTCGATCTCCCAGCGTCCGCAAGATAACACCTCCGTCCGAACCCGTCGGGATCGACAGTAAAACCTTAGGAGAGACACCATGTCGAATCGTTTAGCAGTCATTATCGTTTTCGTGGCCGGCCTATTGTTTGTCGGCTCCAATTCTATTTATATCCTCAATGAGATGGAGCGCGGGGTATTATTGCGGGTGGGTGCTGTGGTGAATGCCGATATCCCAACGGGCATCCACTTGAAACTGCCGTTTATCGAGGAAGTAAGAGCCTTTGATGGTCGGGTCCTCACGGTGGATGCGCCAGCCGAGCGGTTTTTAACCTTGGAAAAAAAGGCGTTGATTGTTGATTCTTTTGCCAAGTTCAGAATCAAGAAAGTTGATAAATACTATACCGCAACCTCCGGTGATCAGCGTCGGGCAGAAGAACTGTTGAAGCAACGAATCAATAATGGTCTGCGAAACGAGATCAGTAAGCGCACCTTACATGAAGTTGTGTCTGGACAGCGCGATGAGTTAATGATCGATCTGGTTGCCAGCCTGAATGAGGTGGCGAACCAAGAGCTCGGGGTAGAAGTCGTTGATGTTCGAGTCAAACGCATTGATTTGCCCCAAGAGGTGAGTCAGTCGGTTTACAATCGAATGAATACTGAGCGTGATATCGAAGCCAAAGAGCATCGTGCGAAAGGCCAGGAACTCGCGGTGGGTATTCGAGCGGATGCGGACCGGCAGCGGGAAGTCATTTTAGCTCAGGCCTATGGTCAAGCTGAGATCGTTCGGGGTGAGGGCGATGCAGAGGCGGCAGGAACCTATGCCAAGGCATTTAATGAAGACAAAGAGTTCTACAAGTTTTATCGCAGCATGGCGGCATATAAACGCACCTTTGCGCAAAAGAGCGATATGCTTATTTTGGATCCCAACAGCGACTTCTTTAAATATTTGAACAACAGTACCCTAGAAAAATGATCATCGCCCTCGGCTTGTAGGCAGGTAAGGCTTGTCAGCAGATGACGCTGGATCATCTTTGGATCGCGCTTTGTCTGGTGCTGGTTATTGAGGGCCTGTTGCCGTTTGCCTCACCTAAGGCTTGGAAGGCAATGGTCATGCAGGCTCAGGGACTCGATGAACGAATGCTTAGAATATACGGTCTGGTATTGATGGTGCTCGGCACCTTGATGCTGTACTGGTTGAACGGTTAGGAAGTAAGGGCGTTATGACCATAGAGCACTGGCTCCTCCCAGATGGTGTCGAAGACATCTTGCCTGAGACTGCGAGCAAGATAGAGCAAGGTCGCAGGATTCTGTTGGACCTCTTTCGAAGCTGGGGATATGAGTACATCATTCCACCAAAGCTTGAGTATCTGGAATCGCTGCTAACCGGCACCGGGCGAGATCTCGATCTAAAAACCTTTAAAGTGATTGATCAGCTGTCAGGCCGGATGATGGGTCTGCCGGCAGACTTGACCCCTCAAGCGGCACGGATCGATGCACACAGCTTGGGTCAGGATGCGGTGACCCGACTATGCTATGCGGATTTTGTTTTGCAAAGTCGCCCGGCGCACATGCTGGCATCGCGTAGTCCTCTGAAAGTGGGTGCCGAGCTCTTCGGTGAACCAAGCCTTGCAGGGGACGTCGAGATCATCAGTTTGATGATTGAAGCGCTTAATCAATTGGGCATGCAATCGGTTCAGCTTGAACTGGGCGACGTGCGATTTTTTAGGGCGCTGATGGCCGAGACAGCATTGCCGGAACCGGTTCAGACGCAATTCTTTGATTTGGTTCAAAAAAAAGCGCACGACGAATTGGCGGAGATGACCCAGAGGCACGCATTGCCCGACGCGCTCGCTGAATTGATCTGTGAGCTCCCGATGATGGCTGGTGACAACCGAATTCTTGATCAAGTCAAAGACAAATTCAAAGATTGGCCGGGCCTCGTTGCTGCAATCGATGACTTGGCTTATCTCAGCGAACTGATCAGTGCCCGAAATCAAAATGTACAAGTGAGCTTTGATTTATCGGAATTGCGCGGGCTGCATTATCACACGGGCATGGTCTTTTCGGTGTTCCTCCGAGAGTCGGGTCAGAGCGTGGCTCGGGGCGGCCGCTACGATAATATTGGCGCTGTGTTCGGCCGGGCGCGTCCTGCCACCGGATTTGATATCGAACTGCTGATGATCAGCGAAACCATTCCAACCGTGCCAGACGCCAGGCGTGTTCATGTGGTTGCCCATGCCGATGGCAATCTGCAAGAACAGTGGCGAATGATTGAACAGCTGCGAGCCTCGGGAGATATTGTGCTTGAAGGCGAAGCGATTAAATCCGCTGGCGATTGGGACCTGGTTTGGCTGACAGACGAGTGGCAACTTAGAGAGATTACGAGTGAATGAATCGTGGTCGATGGGTTAAGAGATAAGGACATCATGACAAACAAGAATTTAGTGGTGATCGGAACCCATTGGGGTGATGAAGGTAAGGGCAAGATTGTTGATCTGCTCACCGAATCTGTCACCGCCGTTGTGCGCTTTCAGGGCGGGCATAATGCGGGTCATACCCTGGTCGTGGAAGGCAAAAAAACGGTCTTGCACCTGATACCTTCAGGAATTCTGCACCCCAAGGTGCGCTGCTTTATTGGCAACGGAGTAGTCCTTTCTATTCCTGATTTATTAAAAGAAATTCAAGAGCTTGAGGCCGCAGGGGTCGCCGTTCGGGATCGATTGATGATCAGTTTGGACTGCCCGATTATCATGCCGTATCACGTGGCCCTTGACCAAAGCGTTGAGCAGCGTCGGGGTAATCAAAAAATTGGCACCACCGGTCGCGGTATTGGTCCGGCTTATGAAGATAAAGTAGGCCGTCGCGGCATTCGGCTTCGGGACTTGCTCGATCAGGAACAGCTCATTTTCAAGTTAGAGGCGCTCTTGCACCAGCATAATTTCATGCTCGAGCAATACTACGGCGCAGCACCTGTGACCCTGCAGGCCTGTCTTGCAGCAAGTTATGACTTCCTAGCGGAATTAAGACCGATGATGGGCGATGTTTTGAGTACGCTCGCCAGTTATCGAAAGACTGGCGCGAGCGTGTTGTTTGAAGGCGCTCAAGGGGCTCTACTCGACATTGATCATGGCACCTATCCTTTTGTGACCTCATCGAATACCACCGCCGGTGCGATCAGTAGCGGATGCGGGGTGGGTCCGCGCTACCTCGACTATATTCTCGGCATCACCAAAGCCTATACGACGCGTGTGGGTGAAGGACCGTTTCCGACGGAACTAAAGGATGATGTTGGCCGACATCTTGCCGAGAAGGGGCATGAGTTTGGCGCGACAACCGGCAGACCTCGTCGCTGTGGTTGGCTGGACGTCCACGCACTCCAAAGGGTGGTGGAGATGAACAGTTTAACCGGGCTCTGCATCACCAAGCTGGACGTGCTCGATGGTTTGAAGGAAATCGCATTGTGCACGGACTACGAAGTCGATGCCGCGGGCACCTCAACGCCGGTGTACGAGATGATGCCGGGCTGGGACACACCCACCGAGTCCGTGAAGTCGTTTACCGAATTGCCGGAAAATGCTCGGGCTTACTTGGCACGGATTGAAGCCTTGTGCGGTATCCCGATTGATATTATCTCAACCGGACCGGATCGGTCAGAAACCATTATTAAGCGAACGTTGATTTAGGCCGCACAATCAGGGCGGGGCCTTCCGTTTGCGCGGTCTTATCGGGTCGACTCATAATGTGCTCGTTCGATCAAGACTTCATCAAAAGGGAGTGGGATGTTTAGCACGATAAAGGATATGCCTGGAATTGGGTTTGGGTTGTGGAAAATACCCCAGGCGGGATGCGCAGAGGTTGTGTTTGAAGCGGTAAAAGCCGGTTATCGTCATTTTGATTCTGCTGCGGATTATGGCAACGAGGCGCAGGTGGGCGAAGGCCTGGCCCGGGCACTGGCTGCTGGGTTGTGCGCGCGCTCTGATCTTTGGATTACCTCTAAACTTTGGAACACCTACCATCATCCAGACCACGTTCCCATGGCGCTTGATCGGACGCTGCGCGATTTACAGCTGGATTATTTGGATTTGTACCTGGTTCATTTCCCAATTGCATTGGCGTTTGTGCCCTTCGAGACGCGCTACCCGCCTGAATGGATCGAGGACCCTGACGCAGCTGAACCCGTAATGCGCCTCGCAAAAGTGCCTTTGCAGGATACTTGGGCGGCGATGTCGCAGCTCAAGGCTTCTGGCCGGGTCGGCCATATTGGTGTCTGCAACTATAATGCGGGGTTGCTTCAAGACCTGATGAACTATGCGGCGACGGCCCCAGAAGTGTTGCAGCTAGAAGCCCATCCTTATTTAACCCAAGAACGGATGATTCGATTTGCCCAACAAAAGGGCTTGGCGGTTTCGGCCTTTTCACCGCTTGGTGCGACCTCGTATTTAGAATTGGATATGGCTGATGCACAAGAGTTGGTGCTGGATCATCCAACCATTCGCGAGATAGCGGGCGAGGCCTCGAAAACACCGGCGCAAATCGTGCTGCGGTGGGGCGTTCAAAGACAAACATCGGTCATTGTTAAAAGCGTTCAGGGGCATCGAATGCGTGAAAATCTTGCGATCACAGATTTCGTGTTATCAAAAGAACAGATGGATCGGATTAGTCGGCTGAATCAAAACCGTCGGTTTAATGATCCAGGCGCTTTCTGTGAGGCCGCGTTTAACACCTTTCATCCGATCTATGATTGATCACCTCGTTTGGCAATGCGTCACCTAAAAAGCGTGCGCTGTTGCCCCAGATATCGGCTGGATCCTGCGGGCAGGCCTCGTGTAATCTAATTTCAGAATGCTGCGCCAAGTTTTATTGGGTCTGCAAGACAGCATCACCAAGGTGTCTTTTGGCGTGTCCGCTCATTAGAGCAGTCAAGGCGATACGACAAAACGGGTACAACCTATCCTTACAAGGAGCAGATCGATGTTAATAAACCATGAAAAACTGAAAGGGTTTGCGCAGGCTGTTTTTGAGCGCCTAGGCGCGCAACCGGACAAAGCCTTCGAAACCGCCGATCACTTGGTTGAGGCAAACTTAAAGGGTCACGACTCTCACGGTGTTGGCATGATTCCAAACTACGTGGGCAGTGCGCTGCGGGGCGGTCTACAGGTGAATGCCGACGCAAGAGTTGTGAAAGATCAAGGCGCTGTCTTATTGGTTGATGGCGGCTTTGGCTTTGGTCAGGTGGTGGGTCGTCAGGCGACTGATTTAGGGATCGAGAAAGCCAAAGCGATGGGCATAGCTTGCATTGGTTCTCGAAACAACCATCATTTAGGCCGGATCGGGTCTTATGCAGAGCAGTGCGTGGCCGCAGGCATGGTTTCAATTCACTTTGTCAACGTGGTGGGGCATCCACCCTTTGTTTCAATGTGGGGTGGGCGCGATAAACGCCTTCAAACCAACCCGTTTTGCTGTGGTGTGCCGACTGAGTCCGAGCCATTGATTCTGGACATGGCGACGAGCGCCATCGCTTTGGGCAAGGTTCGCGTGGCGGATATGAAAAATGAACTGGTGCCTGAAAATGCCTTGTTCGATGCGGCAGGCAGACCAACGCGAGACCCGGCAGTTATTGCCGAAGGTGGATCACTCGGGCCTTTTGGGCAGCACAAGGGTTCTGGTCTTGCCCTCATGTGCGAGTTGCTGGGCGGCGCCTTAGCGGGCGAATGGACGATGCAGGATATTGATCAGCAGAAAGAGATCACGGTCAATCATATGTTAATGCTGATTCTTGACCCCAACGTGTTTGGTGGCGTGCAAGGGTTCCGTCGTGAAGTCGCGGGCATGCAAGCCTATGCTCGCAGCGCAGCCCCAGCCGAAGGGTTTGATGAGGTGCGCTTGCCCGGTGATCCCGAGCGGGCATCCCGGCGTGAAAGGCTTTCCTCGGGGATCCCGATTGACCCGCAATCTTGGGGTGCGATTTGCGAGGCTGCCGAAAATTCGGGGCTAACAAACTCCGAAATTGCTGGTTTGGTCGACTAGGGCCCGTAGGGTCCTTGGCGTTGATTAACCGTTGGTGAGAAAATCTAGGGGTCATTGCCAGCATTGCGTTACAATGGCGCGCAAGATGCTGGGTGTGAAGCTCAGTAGAGGACAGATCAGCGGCTTTTCAATTGGTGCCGAGGAGAGGACTTGAACCTCCACGGGGTTTCCCCCACTAGCACCTGAAGCTAGCGTGTCTACCAATTCCACCACCTCGGCAACGAGGAGCCGCAGATTACTAGGCGCTAGTGAATCTGTCAACGCACGCACCCGGCCTGGGTCGTGTCAGGAGTCATATTTGAATCAAAAAGATCCCCATTCATCGCGAGAAGCTGAGCGCTATGCGAATCCGATCGCCAGTCGAGAATTTATTCTGTCGATGATCACTGAGGCCGACCAGGCGCTCACAGCGCGCCAAATCGCGGGCCGGCTATCGCTCACCTCACCCGAGGACAAAAAAGCGCTCAAATCAAGGCTGGGTGCGATGCTTCGAAGTGGCCAGCTTGCCATGAATCAACGCTCAGGCTACCGCCTGCCCAATCCAGATGATATGCCAGAAGATGCCGTTGAAGGGGTGATCTCTGCGCACCCGGATGGGTTTGGGTTTTTGATGGTGCCCGGTGAGGCGCCGGATATTTATCTCAACCACCAGGTCATGCGGCGCGTAATGCATGGCGACAAAGTATTGGCGCGCATTAGCGCTGGTTTGGGGGGTAGACGGCCAGAAGCCGAGATTGAACGGGTTCTGACCCGCGCTTTTACCAGTATAGCTGGCCGAATCAGGTTGAAGCGCAAACAGATCGTATTAGAGCCCCTGTCCCGGAAAGTACATCAACCCATTCTGCTTGAAAAAGATCCTGCAGTACCGCTCAAAAATGGCCAAATTGCGGTGGCAATCATTACCGATTACGGCGATCGCGGCGGTGGTTTAAAAGGTCGGGTGGAACGAGTGATTGCAGACGACTTAACCCCGGAAATAGAAATTGAGGTGGTGTTAAAAAACCACGATCTGCCCAGGGTGTTTCCCGAGGACGTCGTTGCAGAGGCTGACGCCATAAAAATGCGCCTCGCGCCAGCAGACCTAAAGCATCGTGACGATTTGCGGCATCTACCCTTTGTGACCATCGATGGCTCGGATGCGCGGGATTTCGACGATGCGGTACTGGCTAAAGTCAGCCCAGAGGGCTTTACGTTGTGGGTCGCGATTGCTGATGTCGCGCACTACGTTCGCCCGGGTCGTCCGCTTTATGATGAAGCCGTGAACCGGGGCACCAGTGTTTACTTTCCGCAGATGGTGATACCGATGTTGCCTGAAAAACTCAGTAATGGGTTGTGTTCTCTAAGGCCGAATGAAGATCGCTTGGTGCTGGTGTGCGAGATGTCCTTCGATACATTGGGCCGCAGGCTTGGCTATCGCTTTAGTGAAGCTGTGATCGAATCGAAAGCGCGGTTGATTTACGAGGACGTTGCCCATTGGCTTGATCATAAGGCCGCGCCCTCAGAGCTTGCGCCGCCTGTTCTTGAGTCGCTCGAGGCACTGCATCAGGTTTACCAAGTGTTGCTGCAGCGCCGAGCCGAGCGGGGTGCGCTGGAAATTGAAACGCCTGAACTTCGGGTGCAGTGGGATGATGCGGGCAAGCTGTCCAGCATGGGCCAGGCATCACGGACCGAGGCGCACAAGCTGATCGAAGAATGCATGTTGGCGGCGAATGTCGCGATGGCCGATTTTATTCAAGCCACCAAAGGCGCTGGGTTATATCGGGTCCATGACGAGCCTGATCCCGAAAGCGTGACGCGTTTAGCGGGCACTTTGGCACAGTTTGGGCTTGCGCTGGACGCCGATTTAGGCCGGGTCACGACTCAGGACTTTCAGCGGATTTTAGATGCCAGTCGCGGCCAGCCGGCGGCTGCGGCGCTGCAGATGCTGGTTCTACGGTCGATGAACCAAGCCATTTACACCCCAGAGCATCGGCCACACTTCGGTTTGAATTATCCAGGATATGCGCATTTTACGTCGCCGATTCGGCGGCTTGCGGATCTTGTGAATCATCAGTTGGTGAAATCTCAGCTTCGCAAGAAGGCAAAGCACGCGCCAAGTGAATTAAAACCGGAGGCACAAGCCTTGCTAACCGAGCTAGGCGAACGGGCCAGTATGACTGAGCGGCGTGCGGATGCAGCAGTCTATGAGGTTTTAGAGTGGTTGAAGTGCGAGTACTTAAAGCAGTTTCTCGGCGATACCTTTGAGGGTGTGATTACAACGGCGGTTAAATTTGGTTTGTTTGTCACCCTTGAGCCGATAATGGCTGAGGGCTTGATCCATATCGGCAATCTGAAACAGGATCATTTTAAGTTTGATGCAGAGCTCGGCGCCTTGGTGGGGACTCGCAGCCACCAAATCTTGCGAATGGGCGATCGGGTGGTGGTGCAGCTCGAGTCGGTCGACAGCAGCTTGGGGCAGGTCAGTCTTGCACTGAGCGAACATGTGCCGCTGGCTCGCAAAGGCCAGTCAGCTGGGCGTCGAACGTCAGCTTCAAAGGTTAAAAAAGCAAAGCAAGTTGGGGAAAAGAAACCAAAAAAACGGGGCAAACGTGAGCGATAAATGGATTTATGGGTTTCATTCCGTTGAGCAGCAGCTGCTCAAAAGGGCGGTCGGAAAGGTTTATTTGCGTGATGGGCGCGGGGGTAAACGCACAGAGTCTTTGATGACGCTGGCGGAGTCCATGTCGGTTGAGATTGAGTATGTCGCCGACCTAGACGCGCTTTTGGGTGTTGGGGTACAGCATCAAGGCATTGCCTTTTTAGGCTTTGATGCGCCGCCGGAGCCGAGTCGGTCCCTAGAAACCTTCTTGCAGCCCAAGGCGTCGCCCCGGACGCTTTTGGTATTAGATGGTGTGACGGATCCGGGTAATCTGGGCGCTTGTTTGCGCAGTGCGATGACCTTTGGGGTTGATGCGGTGGTGGTGCCGAAACACGGCTCGGCACCGATGAATGCGATTGTGATGAAACGTTCGGCTGGCGCGGCAGGGGTGGTCCCGGTGGTGGAGGTGGTTAATCTGTCGAGAAGTCTCCGTCAAATTAAAGAAGCTGGGTTTTGGGTGGTTGGGACGGCGCTCGGCGCTGAGACGCAGCTACCCGATTTCAACTTCAATATGGATACGGCCCTCGTGATGGGCTCAGAAGGGGACGGTCTGCGGTTTAATACGCGCAAGCAATGCGATGTTCTGGTTGAAATACCCATGCAGGTGGCAGATTTTAATTTAAACGTGAGTGTCGCCACCGGCGTCAGCCTGTATGAGATTTTCAGACAACGGCGACAAGCGCTTTAACCAGCGTTTGCATCTTTTAGAGCAATTTCGTACACTGCGCGCCCTTAATTTCAATTAACTCCTTGCTGCACTGGGTTTGCCCGGGTAGCAATTACCGAGAGGAGATCTCTATGCGGCATTATGAAGTCGTATTCATGGTACATCCTGGCCAGAGCGAACAGGTGTCAGGCATGATCGAACGTTATTCTAATTTGATTACCCAAGGCGGCGGTGCTGTCCATCGGGTTGAAGATTGGGGACGTCGTCAGTTAGCTTATCCCATCAATAAGATTTTTAAGGCGCACTACGCCATGCTCAATATCGAGTGTGGTCTAGAAACCTTAGAAGAATTAAGTGATGCCTTCCGTTTTAATGATGCTGTGATTCGAAACATGATTATGAGCCGTAAACAGGCTGATCAGGGCGATTCGCCCATCATGAAGATCGAAAACGAAAGCAAAGAGCGTAAAGATCGAGAAGATAGTCGTAATGCACGTGCTGAAGCGAAAGCGGCAGAAACGGCAGCGCCGGCTGTTGCTCAGCCCGCAGAAGCGACCGTTGATGCTGGGCAAGGAGAATAACGATGTCTAGATTTTTTAGAAGAAGAAAGTATTGTCGTTTTACCGCTGAAGGCATTACCGAAGTTGATTACAAAGATGTTGAATTGCTGAAAGCGTACATTACTGAAACCGGTAAGATCGTCCCAAGTCGAATTACAGGGACGAAGGCAAAATATCAACGTCAACTGGCGAAAGCGGTCAAGCGTGCTCGATATCTGGCATTGCTGCCCTATACAGACGCGCATAAGTAGCGCGTTTAGAGGGTTAGTGTGAAAGGGCTCGCCGCTTTTGTGATGCGAGGCCGGCTCCAAGCCAGCGGTGTGGCGGCTTTGGTATCGGCCTTGCCGCTCTTGAGTTGGTTGGGTGCCTCGATCGTCGCGCTGGTTGTGTTGCGGCGCGGCAATAAAGAAGGCTTCTTGGTGTTTCTTTGGGCCTTCCTACCCCTGGTATTGGTATATCAGACTGGGGGCGACTCGAGCGGATTGATCGCGCTTTTAGGCGCCTTCTTGACGGCGATGGCGCTGAGGTCATCGGTGTCTTGGGTGCTGACGCTATACGCCGTAGTGATTGCCGCGGTGATCGGGAGTTTGGTGTTTATGCAGTTGTCAGAATCGATTCTGACGGCCTTCGTAGACTGGTATGTAGACGTCATGGAAAGTCTTGCCGCCGATACGGGCGCGCCGGTTGTGACACCTGCTGCTGGGCAACGCCAAGCGGTGAGTTACTTGGCCATGGGTCAGGGCTATATGATGGTGCTTGCGCTCATGTTGGCGCGTTGGTGGCAGAGTGTCCTGTATAACCCGGGGGGGTTTAAGCAGGAGGTTCAGCAGACCCGGTTGACGCCCAAGGCGAGTTTGCCATTGGTGCTGGTCATGGCAGGATGCCTGATGACCGATGGCTTCGGAACTTGGGTTGGGGTGGTGAGTATTCCGTTTGTGGTGATTGGCTCGGGCTTAGTACATTGGATCCTAAGTCGTCAAAACAGGTCCAATCAGTGGTATGTGATGTTTTACATCACATTGGTGATGTTTTTTCAGTTAGCGTCGGCCGCGTTAGTGGTGTTGGTCATAGCGGACGGTTTTATAGATTTGAGACAACGAATTCAGTTGAGAGAGGATTAAGTCATGGAAATTATCTTGTTAGAAAATGTTGCAAACCTGGGTGGGTTGGGCGATCGAGTGAATGTAAAGCCAGGCTATGGTCGGAACTATCTTGTGCCTCACGGTAAAGCCGTGCCAGCAACTGCGATTAATATTGCAGAATTCGAATCTCGTCGGGCTGAATTACAAAAAGAAGCTGATGCGCAACGTCATGCAGCTGAGACACGTGCTGCAGGAATTAACGCCTTGTCAATTCGTATCCTAGCGAATGCGGGTGAAGAAGGTAAATTGTTCGGCTCTGTAACGGTTCGCGATATCGCTGATGAAGCAACTGCCGCCGGTGTTGAAATCGATCGCAGTGAGATTCGACTGCCCAGCGGCCCCTTAAGAGAAGTGGGTGAGTATCAGGTCGAAGTCTATTTGCACCCCGAAGTCAGCGCCCACGTCAGTGTGGCGGTTGAAGCCGAGGAAGCGTTCACATCCTAAGACCAATCCTTTAGTCTAAGGGACCCATTTCTAGAGAGTTCTCCTTGGCCATCGAACTGGATGATCATCAAAATCTGAAAGTTCCGCCTCATTCAATCGAGGCGGAGCGATCGGTTCTTGGCGGCTTGATGTTGGACAGCCAAGCCTGGGATCGGATTTCAACGCTCATTTCAGAAAACGATTTTTATCGTTCAGAACATCGCCCAATCTTCCGAGCCATGCAGTGGCTCGTTGGACAAAACAAACCCCTTGATATTGTGACCCTCGCCGAAACCCTTGAGCTTCATGGGGAGCTTGAGCTGGTCGGTGGCCTCGCCTACCTGACGGATCTTGCAACGGGCACGCCAAGTGCCTCAAACGTTGCGGCTTACGCCGAGATTGTTCAAGAACGGGCAACCGTGCGGAAGTTGATCAGCGTGGCGCATGATATCGCGGAAAGCGGCTTTAACCCTCAAGGTCGCGATAGTGCACGGTTAATCGATGAGGCAGAAAGTAAAGTCTTTAAGATTGGCGATGAGCGCCCGAGCCATGGCGGGCCTGAGTCAGTGCGGCCCTTGCTGGCGAAAGCCATTGAGAAAATTGATGAACTGTATCTGACCAAGGGCGCGCTGACGGGCATTAGTTCTGGATTTCAAGACATTGATAACATCACCAGTGGTTTGCAACCCTCTGATCTTGTGATTGTGGCGGGCCGGCCCTCTATGGGTAAGACCGCTTTTATGATGAACATTGCGGAAAGCGCTGTTATCTCTGGCAGTAAGCCGGTCGTTGTTTTCAGCCTGGAGATGCCCTCTAATTCGCTCATTATGCGGATGCTGTCGTCTTTAGGACGCATTGATCAAAGTAAAATCCGAAGTGGACAGCTGGGCGATGACGATTGGCCTCGTTTGACGTCTGCAGTTACGTTGCTCAACGATAAGCAGTTGTTCGTTGATGATACGCCGGGTTTGACCCCAAATGAGATGCGGTCTCGCAGCAGAAGAATTGTGCGCGAGCACGGCCAAATTGGCATGATCGTTGTCGATTATTTGCAGCTCATGCAGACGTCCGGCACACCAGAAAATCGTGCAACCGAGATCTCTGAAATATCTCGGTCTCTTAAGTCGATTGCGAAAGAGTTTGATTGTCCGGTTATTGCCGGGTCGCAGTTAAACCGAAGCCTTGAGCAGCGTACAGACAAGCGCCCGATTATGTCGGACCTACGTGAGTCCGGCGCAATTGAGCAGGACGCTGATCTGATTATGGCGGTGTACCGCGATGAGGTTTATCACGAAGATACCCCGGACCGAGGTGTTGCAGAAATCATTATCTTGAAGCAACGAAATGGTCCGATTGGTCGAAAGAAGCTTGCCTTTATTGGTCAGTATACGAAGTTTGAAGATCTCGCCAGAGACTATGACGACTACTACGAGTGATGGTTGAGGACGCATCGGTTGCAATTGACCTATCATCGATTGCTTTTAATTTTCAGCAAGCAAAACAAGCTGCGCCATATAGTAAAGTGATGGCCGTGGTTAAGGCGAATGCTTATGGTCATGGCGCGGTGCCGGTTGCCCAATGTCTTGATGCGGCCGACGCGTTTGCGGTGGCTCGGGTGCAGGAAGCCATTGAATTGCGATCTGCTGGCATCAACCACCCGATTTTGTTGTTGGAGGGGGTCTTCGATGAAGCCGGCGTTCGGCAAGCCGAGCAATATGATCTTGATGTCGCGCTGCACCAGCCTTACCAGCTTGATTTACTCAAAAATACAAATCTGAAAGTCTGGTTAAAACTCGAAACGGGAATGCACCGGTTAGGGTTGCCGGCAGACTTTCTTAAGGTCTGCGCTAGGACCTTGCCCTCGTCTCGGATTTTGGGTGTGATGAGCCATTTTTCCGATGCGGACCAGCCGAGCTTGGAGAAAAACGCCAACCAGCTCGAAACCCTACTGACGCTTGCCGCGCCGCTGGGCCTGCCGGTCAGTATGGCGAATTCAGCAGGGATTCTTGCCGGGCTTGGGACAAGCTGTGATTGGATCCGACCCGGAATCATGCTGTATGGCGCGAACCCCTATCTGGATCAAGCGGTGTCGCTGCGCCCAGCAATGTCGCTCACCGCGCCGGTCATCGCGATCAAAGCGCTGCGCGCAGGCGATACGGTGGGTTATGGCAGTCGTTGGCAAGCAGAGCAGGCTTGTAACGTTGCGGTGCTCGCCATCGGGTATGCCGATGGGTATCCTCGTCAGATTCAAGCGGGGACGCCGGTTTGGCTCAATGGCCAGCGAGAAAGGATCCTAGGCCGGCTGTCGATGGATATGATGACCGTTTCGGTGTCGTCCAAGGCGCAGCCTTTGATCGGAGATCGAGCGCAGCTTTGGGGCAAAGATTTGGCCATTGAAGAGATTGCGCGGCAGGCGGATAGTCTGCCCTATGTTTTGATGTGCGGCTTGGGCCCACGGGTTACACGAACCTACCCTGCACCATCCACTGCGAGCCATGAATTGTGAAAAAATCAAAAATTGCGTTTGTTTGCCAGGATTGCGGCTCCGAATACACCAAATGGCAAGGGCAATGCCATGACTGCAATGCCTGGAATACGTTAAAGCAAATTCAATTAGGCAATGTGCGGAGCGAACGCCGTCGTGAGGGTTATGCCGGCACGCTCGAGGCGGTACAAACCTTGGGTGAGGTCGCGTTGGCAGAGCAGCCTCGTTTGGCATCTTCATCGGATGAGTTTAATCGAGTTTTAGGTGGCGGCTTGGTTGCCGGATCTGCGGTATTGATCAGCGGCTCACCCGGTGCGGGCAAGAGCACCTTACTGATCCAAATTTTGTGTGAGTTGGCGAAAACTCAGAACTGCTTGTATGTCACCGGTGAGGAAAGTCTCGCGCAGATTGCGATGCGGGCTAACCGGCTGCGCTTGCAAACGGATCGGCTTAAGGTGATGAGCCAAACCAGTGTTGAGGCCATTGCTGCGGTTTGGGATCAGGAGCGTCCCAATGTGCTGGTGATCGACTCGATCCAGGTGATGCAAAGCGACTTGATCGAATCGGCGCCAGGGAGCGTGACCCAAGTTAGAGAGACGGCCGCACAGCTGATTCAAAAAGCAAAACAAACGGGCACGATCTTAATCCTCGTGGGTCATGTCACCAAAGACGGGAATCTTGCGGGACCGCGAGTACTCGAACACATGATTGATTCTTTTTTGATGTTAGAAGGGGACGCCGATGGGCGATACCGCACGCTGCGATCGATTAAGAACCGCTTTGGCGCAGTGAACGAATTGGGTATTTTTGCCATGACGGATCAGGGCCTTAAGGATGTTGCAAACCCCTCCGCAATTTTTCTTAACCGGGCGGAAATTGATACCCCAGGTAGTATTGTGATGGCGATATGGGAGGGTACCCGACCACTACTGGTCGAGGCCCAAGCGCTGGTTGATCAGAGTGCTTTTTCGAATCCGCGCCGGGTTGCGGTGGGGTTCGAGCAAAACCGTCTGGCCATGCTACTTGCGGTACTAAGCCGGCATGGCGGTCTTCAAGTGGCTGACCAAGATGTTTATATCAATGCCGTTGGCGGTATCCGAGTCGATGAAACCAGTAGCGACCTCGCCGTTTTGATGGCGGTGGTTTCCAGTTTCCGCAATCGTGCGCTGCCGAGAGATTTAATTTGTTTTGGTGAGGTTGGGCTCAGCGGCGAGATCCGACCGGTTCCCAATGGCCAGGAGCGGTTGCGCGAGGCCGCTAAACACGGCTTCACACGAGGGTTGGTTCCAAAAGGGAATTATCCCAAGCAGCCTATCAAGGGCATGGAACTCAAAGCGGTTAGCCAGTTGTCAGAAGCCTTGTCAGCCGCTGGGGACTGGCTATAACTAGGTCGCGAGTTTTTTGTACCGCACCCGGGTCGGCGCAAAGTCTTTGCCCAAGCGCTTTTTACGATCTGCTTCGTATTCAGAATAATTGCCCTCGAAGAAATTCGCTTGGCTGTCACCCTCAAACGCCAGGATATGAGTCGCGATGCGATCCAGAAACCAACGGTCGTGTGAGATCACCATGATTGCGCCGGGATAGGTTTCAATCGCAGACTCCAAAGCCCGTAAGGTTTCAACATCGAGATCGTTGGTGGGTTCATCGAGCAGCAAGAAGTTTGCCCCTATTTTAAGCAGTTTGGCTAGATGAACCCGGTTACGTTCCCCGCCCGAGAGGTCTTTCACCAGTTTTTGTTGATCTGCGCCCTTAAAGTTAAAGCGGCCGACATAGGATCGAGAGGGGGTTTCATACTTCCCAATCCGAATGATTTCGTTGCCTTCAGAAATTTCCTCCCAAACGGTATGGTCGTCGTTGAGCGAGTCCCGGCTCTGGTCGACAAAACCAAGTTGCACGGTTGAACCCAGCGTAATCGTGCCGGTATCGGGTTGGTCTTGGCCGCTGATCATACGAAATAATGTCGACTTACCGGCGCCGTTACCGCCGATGATGCCAACGATACTGCCCTTGGGAAGGGTCAGGCTCAGATCGTTGATGAGTAATCGGTCTTCGAACCCTTTTGATACATTGTTAATCTCAAGCACCTGGTCGCCGAGTCTGGGGCCGGGTGGAATATAGAGCTCTTGGGTTTCGTTTCGGGATTGGAACTCAAGTGAATTGAGCTCTTCAAACCGCGACAGTCGTGCCTGATTCTTTGCTTGTCGGGCTTTGGGCTGTGAGCGCACCCACTCCAGTTCGGCTTTGATGGTTTTCTGCCGGGCTTGCTCTTGACGTTGCTCGGTTGCGAGGCGTTTTTCTTTGGCTTCAAGCCAAGCGGAATAATTGCCCTCATAAGGAATGCCGTGTCCTCGGTCGAGTTCCAGAATCCAACCCGCGGCATTGTCCAAGAAGTATCGATCGTGAGTAATGGCAACGACAGTGCCAGGGAATTCGGTAAGGAACTGTTCGAGCCAGCCAACGCTTTCAGCATCAAGGTGGTTGGTGGGTTCGTCCAGCAACAACATGTCTGGATTAGACAAAAGCAGGCGGCACAGCGCTACCCGTCGTTTTTCGCCGCCCGATAGTGTGTCGACACTGCTGGTAAAAGCCGGTAGTCGTAAGGCATCGGCTGCAACTTCAATTTTGCGCTCCAGGTCCCAGCCGTCCACAGCATCGATTTTTAATTGCAGTGCGCCTTGGCGGTCTAGGAGTTCGGTCATTTCCTCATCCGTCATAGGCTCGGCGAACCGATCGCTTATGGCGTTGAATTCATCCATCAAATCTTTGATTTCCCGGACGCCGTCTTCAACATTCCCCAACACGTCTTTGCTTGAGTCCAATTCAGGCTCTTGCGGTAAATAGCCGATTCTGAGTTCGGGCTGGGGTCGCGCTTCGCCTAAATGTTCCTGGTCGAGTCCGGCCATGATGCGCAAAAGACTCGATTTACCAGAGCCATTCAGGCCGAGCACGCCGATTTTTGCGCCTGGAAAAAACGACAAAGAAATATCTTTTAAAATAATGCGATTCGGGGGAACAACTTTGCCGACGCGAGACATCGTGAAAACGTATTGTGCCATTGAAAAACCCCTTAAAGGTGCTGCTGTTAACGTAATTTACGGCGCGTAGAGGCGCCCTGTTATTCACAATGCGCGGAGGAACCTCTCTTATCGAGGCACTTCCTCAGGACCGCAATTGTCGCATATTTTCGGCGCATTTTATGAGCGTCTGGCTGGCCGCCACAAGCGGTTGGCTACCTCAAGAGGTCCTTGTCCAGGCGAGCCTCGGTTGATTCGCTTTCGGGTTTAGATTTGTTTCGCCGGCAACGTTCCGAACAATATTGAACCTTTTCCCAGTCTTTGCGCCATTTTTTTCGCCAGGCAAAAACAAGACCGCAGTGCACGCAGATCTTTGTGGGTAAATGACGCTTTTGGTGTGTCATACAACATTGCCTTGGCATTGGGCATTTTTGAGTGAGAGTTTAAGTGCGAGGGTTGATTATTACATTGCGTGCTGGTTTTTGCAGAGCCTTGCTTTGATGTAACGAAAAGGGTTTGAAAATTGCGGCCCTATTGAATACGGAGACGCGATTTTCGCCAGGTTGAATAGGATGTCGAGGCGGTGTGATTCTTAGTGCATAGATGCAACCGAAGTGGCCCCAAACGATTGTCCCCGGTGGTTTGATGAGGCTGATCACGTTATTATTCCTTGGGTTCACCTGCGTCGATCTAAGAGTTCACATCATGATAAGTTTTTCTGAATTTCTACCCGAAATGATTGCGACAATCGTTGGCGTTGCACTCGGTGGGATGGGCGCAATTTACAGCAGTCGACGGCAACTCAAGGCAATAAAGAAAAAGCGGGCTGAGATATTTTTAAAAAACCTTGAAAGCGAAATTGCTGAGAACATGCAGGTCATAGAACTCGCCTACCAGACGTATATCAGCTCGGATCATGGTAAGTCTTTTTTCTTGGGATCAATTGCTTGGGATACCGCAACGGTTACAGGTGATCTGGCGGATGTGTTGGGCCTTGATCTGGCGGATTCGATCGAAAATCAATACCGGATCTTTTTTAGACTTCGGTACTATGTGGACTTGATGACCCAATTATGGTTCGCGCCGGTTGAGATTGATGGCCGGGCGGAAATTCAGGAAGGTTTTAAAACCCATATCATCAATAACCTAAATCAGGCTCGCGAGCATTTCTCAGAAGTGCAGTCGGCGATCGATAAAGCAAAAAAGGCGATGATTCATAGCGAGTTTGCCAAGAGCACGCGCTAGAGTCGTCTTAGAGTTCGGTTTTGGAGTCGTAAATGTTTTGTCCTTTTTGCAGTCATAGCGAAACCAAAGTGAACGACAGTCGTTTAGTGGCTGAAGGCCATCAAGTGCGTCGTCGTCGAGAATGCTTGGCTTGCGGCGAGCGCTTCACTTCCTTTGAATCGGCTGAACTGATGATGCCTCGTGTCATTAAGTCAGACGGTAGTCGGGAGCCTTTTAATGAAGAAAAGCTTCGATCAGGTCTTATGCGCGCCCTTGAAAAGCGCCCAGTAAGCTTGGAGGGGGTGGAAGCCGTTCTGTCTCGGATTAAAAGCGCCTTACGGGCGACCGGTGAGCCGGAGCTCAAAAGTCTAGAGCTGGGCGAGTTGGTCATGAATGAGTTGCGGATCTTAGACGAAGTGGCGTATGTCCGGTTCGCATCGGTCTATCGCAGTTTCCAAGATATCGATGAATTTAAGCGTGAAATTGACTCAATGGGTAAAAATAACCGCAAGCGCGCTGCAAAAAAACCAGCAACCAGTCGGTCGAAGTGATGGATCAAGCATTTCTAGCGCAAGCTTTTCGGCTCGCGCAGCAAGGTCGGTTTACGACAGACCCTAATCCCCGCGTTGGCTGCGTCCTGGTGCGCGATGGCCGGGTTATTGGGGAAGGGTTTCATCAGATGGCGGGTGGTCCGCATGCTGAAGCAGAGGCCCTTGCTAATGCAACCGAATCCGTAATCGGGGCAACCGCCTATGTCACCTTGGAGCCCTGCAGCTATCACGGTCGAACGCCTTCTTGCGCGGATGCCTTAATTAAGGCGGGTGTAACCCGGGTTGTTGCGGCAGCACCCGACCCCCATCCTAGAAACAGAGGTGCTGGGTTCGATTTGCTTGAAGCTGCTGGGATAGAGGTTATTCGAGATGGGGATCAAGCGGGCGCGCGGGCACTGAACCCTGGCCATGAAAAGACCCATACCCAGGGCAGACCCTATGTTCGATTGAAGCTTGCGGCGACAATGGATGGTTTTACCGGACTGCCGAATGGCCAAAGTCAGTGGATTACCTCACCGGCAGCAAGGCTTGAGGTGCAACGCTTGCGCGCCCAAAGTTCCGCGATTGTCACCGGTGCGAATACGGTGCTCAGCGATGATCCTGAACTGACGGTTCGAGATCCTCGAATTGATCCATTGTACAGCGATCTTATATTGGCCCGGCCGAAGCCTGTCTATGTGCTCGATAGCCAAAGCCGGACTATGGCTACAGCGAAAGTCTATGGGAATCCCTTAGCACGTCAGGTTTGCGGATTAGAGACACTCAATGCCCATCCGACGGCGCTCAAAACCAAACTTAACCCTGATGGCCAGATCGATTTACCCCTTTTTTTTGAAGCCTTAGCGGGAAAAGGTGTTTTGGAGGTTTTAGTGGAATGCGGGCCGACCCTTGCGGGCGCCGTCATGCAGGCAAACTTAGTGGATGAGCTGGTGTTGTTTTTAGCGCCGAAGTTTATGGGGATGGGTAAGCCGTTACTTCAACTTCCAGAACTTGATAAGATGAGCGATCTGCGGGCCTGGTCGTTGTCTGACACGCGTAGAATAGGGCCTGACTTAAAGCTCGTTTTAAAGCCCGACTGATCCCAACCGTTCAAAGGACGACTCAGAAATGACCCGATTAATTGAAGGCGATTTGGTTGCCAGTACCGCTGGGATTACCATCGTTGTTGCTCGATTTAATGAGTTGATTGTTGACAGCCTGCTCAATGGCGCGCTGACGACGCTCAAGCGACAAGGTGTCCAAGACAAACATATAACGGTTGTGAAAGTGCCAGGCGCTTTTGAGATTCCGCTTGCGGCACAGCTGGCTGCCGAGCAATCTGACTGCGCTGCAGTGATCACTTTGGGCGCTGTGATTCGGGGCGGCACGCCGCATTTTGATTATGTCGCCGGTCAAGCTGCCAGTGGCGTGACCGCCGTTGCGTTGAAAACCGGGAAGCCAATCGTTTTTGGTGTGCTGACGACCGATACCATTGAGCAAGCCATTGAGCGTGCCGGAACCAAAGCCGGTAATAAAGGTGCTGATGCCGCGATGACCGCGCTTGAGATGATCAATCTCATAAGAAAAATGGCATGAAATCCACCCCCTCGGCTCGACATAGAGCTCGAAAGCTCGCGGTTCAAGCGTTGTATCAGCTTCACTTCCTTCAGGCATCTCCCAGCCAAGTGATTAAAGAATTCCTCGAAGACAACGATTTAAAGCGTGCTGATGTGGCGTATTTTGAAGCGCTGGTTTTGGGCGTTAGTCAGCAAAAAGCAGCACTTTGGCACACGGTGTGCGAATTGCTGGACCGAGAGCCCGAGCAGATTGATCCAGTTGAAAAAAGTATTTTACTCCTGGGTGCTTTTGAGCTGTCAGCCCATATGGAAATTCCCTTCAAGGTTGTCATTACCGAATCGGTTGATCTGGCCAAGATCTTTGGCGCGACCGACAGTTATAAGTACGTGAATTCGATTTTGGATCGCTTGGCAACGACCTTTCGGTCGATTGAAGTCGGTGCGCTGCAGGTTCGATGAGCCTCTCTGAATTCGAAATTATCGACCAATACTTTACCCCCCTAGGACACTGGCAGGGCCCGCACACTGTGATGGGCCCGGGCGATGACTGCGCGGTATTAAGTCCACCACTCGGTCATCAGCTCTGCGTCTCGTCGGATACGTTTATCGAAGGCGTTCATTTTCCGGTTGGCGCAAGCGGCGCCCTTGTGGCACGGAGAACCCTTGCAGGCGCGGTGAGTGATCTGGCGGCGATGGGCAGTGAACCGCTTGCTGTGACCGGTGCACTGACCTTAGTGGCAGCGGTCCCGGATTGGTTAGCATCCTTTTCAGGCGCGCTGTCGGAGTTGATTCAGGATTGGCAGTTGCCGTTGGTTGGCGGCAACATCAGCCGCGGCCGTGAGCTCTCGTTAACTTGGACGGTGATTGGCTCGGTGCCGACCGAGACCTATGTCACCCGCAGCGGCGCCTCTGCCGACGAGGATATCTATGTCAGCGGCTGGCCCGGTCGCGCGGGTCTTGCCTTGTCGAAGCTGCAGTCGGGCCAGCAACCGGTGGCGCAGCTCGCCAAACATTATCTCGCGCCAGTGCCGCGTCTGATGCTGGGTCAGCACCTGCGGGGGCTAGCGTCGGCGATGATTGACGTCTCGGACGGGGTTTTAGCGGACTTAAATCATCTACTGGATCGCAGTGCGCTCGGCGCTCGAATGAATGCGCGGTACATGGCGTTTGATGAGCTGCTTCAGGCGAATGCGGATAGCCCGGCGGCGGCACTGACGCACTTCCTAACGGCGGGCGACGATTATGAGCTGTGTTTTATCGCGCCCGCATCGGCTCGCGCGGAGATCGATCGCTTGGCGCTGAAACTGGCACTCCCGTTGAACCGTATTGGCCAAACCAAAGCTGAATTGGGATTGGTCATCGAGAATTTGCCGGAAGCCCTTACCGAATCGATGTTGATCAAAACCACCGGGTACCGGCATTTCACATGACGCCAACGGTCACGAATTTATTGAAAAGCCCAACGCTGATGTTGGCGTTAGGCTTTGGCTCGGGATTGGTTAAGAAAGGCCCTGGGACTGCGGGAAGTTTAGTGGGCTTGCTTGTGTATTGCGCGATGGCGCAGCTCTCACCAGCGACCTATGTTGGCCTGGTTGCGCTTGGTTTTGGTGGCGGCATCTGGATCTGCGGTCGTGCTGCTGCGCAGCTTCAAATCAAAGATCCCGGTTGTATTGTGTGGGATGAGATTATCGGAATGTTGATTGCTTGTTGGCTAGTGCCCTTAGAGCCGGCTTGGTTACTGTTGGCATTTGGCCTGTTCCGATTATTCGATATCCTGAAACCCTGGCCGATTGGTTGGCTCGATCGAAATCTTAAAGGGGGCTTAGGTATTATGGTTGATGACGTGGCGGCGGGTCTTGTTGCCTGCGCGCTGGTTCATTTAGCGATGTTTGGTGCAGCAAGCGGACCGCTCGTTTCGGGGTAGTTGTCAAAGTTGATTAGGAATGACAAGGTATCGCCTTGTATTAGTGGTTAAAGGATTGTGTTATGAAAATTCACCAGATTTATACTTACAACGACCTTAGAAATTTCACATACGTTTTAGAGGTGGGTGATCAAGATGCCATTGTTTTGGACCCTTGGGATGCAGACGAGGTCAATGCATTTTTAGCGGACCACAAGCTGTCCTTGAAGGCGGTGATCAACACCCACGAGCACTGGGATCACACCCGGGGCAACGAGGCGCTGGTGGCGGCGCATCAATGCGAGGTTTGGGCTCATCAAAATGGCGAGGGCAAAATTCCTGGCATGACCCGCGCCTTAACGGCGGGAGAAGCCATAGACCTTGCGCCAGACCTTGTCATGACCGTTATGGATACACCGGGTCATACATTCGCGCACCTTTGTTTTTTGATAACAACTGCCGGTGAGCCCAGCGCCGTATTCACCGGCGACACGCTGTTCAATGCGGGCGTTGGCAATTGCCACAATGGCGGCAGCCCCGAAGCACTCTACCAAACCATTCAAGCGCAATTTCACACGCTGAGTGATGGCGTGGTTGTTTATCCAGGTCATGATTACTTGGAAAATAATTTGCGATTTACGCTACACCTTGAACCGAGTAACGCGGTCGCAAGTCAGTGGCTTGACCGCATTGCGGGCAATGATCCCGGCCAAACCCAGGTTGTGACAACCATTGGCGATGAGCGATCGATTAATGCCTTTTTTAGGTTGGGTAGCGAAGAGATTCGTCAAAATTTAGCGCTCGATCAGGCCACTGATGAGATGACGTTTCTCGCGCTCAGGAAACGTCGAAACGATTGGTAAGTATGATACCGCAAGGCCTTTTTAAGGAGGTTTAACAGATGCTACCGGTTTGTTTTGTTCTAGGGGCAGGGGCTGGCATTGGCGGCACCGTGGGTGGGCTGTTTGCTAAATCCGGCTACCATGCGGTGCTCGCGCGGCGCAGCGATGAGGCCGGTTTAAAGACCTTGGTGGATGGTATCCAGAGTCAAGGTGGTGCGGCGTCTGGTTTCTTGATGAATGCGGTTGAAGACGGCGTGATCGAGGAACAGGTTTTAAGGATTGAGCGCGATATCGGGCCAATCGACACGGTGGTCTATAACTTAGGGGCACAAATCGGCTCTAGGCGTTTGGAAGATACCTCTTACAAGGCTTTTGAGGTGGGTTGGCGAATGGCAACCTTTGGACTCTTTCGTCTTGCCCAAGCCGTGGTGCCAGCAATGCGGGCGCGAGGTCACGGCACCCTTTTAGTGACCTCGGCAACCGCCGCGGTCCGGGGCAATCAAGGGCAGCATTCCCATGCGGCGGCAATGGGTGGTCGACGGATGCTGTGTCAGTCCTTGAATGCGGAGCTTTCAAGCGATGGCATCCACGTGGCCCATATCGTGATCGACGGGGCGGTGGATGCGCCGGATACCCTTGGGAAAATGTTGGGGGCAGAGCGGTTTCAAGCGCTGCGTGAAGCCAAGGGGATGTCCCACGATGGATTAATGTTGCCAGAGAAAATCGCCGAGACGTATTTACACTTGGCGCAACAACACCGCTCAGTCTGGACTCATGAACTTGACCTCAGAGCCTTTTCTGATCAGGCGTGGTGGAATCACTAGCCTTTTTTAAAGCTTTAATTGGGCAGCAAAGGCGCATTTAAACGCTGCGCTCAAAAAGGAGTAGGGCACCTCATGCAAAAAGAACTCGTCGTTACGTTTGTTGGCGATGACCGGCCAGGGATTGTCCAAGAGATGAGCCAGCGGGTCACGGCGCGGGACGGCAACTGGTTAGAAAGCCAGATGACGCGTCTGGCGGGCAAGTTTGCCGGGGTTGCCCGAGTGAGTGTCGATGAAGCCGTCTTTGCTAGCTTGGTTGAGGATATGCAGTCCATACCCGGGATCTCGGTCCTGCTGGAAGCGCCAACCGACGCCTCCGAGGATTTTCAGGCATTGTCGTTTGCCCTAAATATTATTGGTCCAGATCGTCCTGGCATCCTGAGCGAAGTTTCCGGCGCGCTGCTCGCAAAAGGCGTGAATGTTGTTGAGCTCGAGACCCGTGTGGGTCCCGCACCGATGACGGGCGATCAAACCTTTTTTGCCGAGGCCAGTATTTTAGTACCAGCCACCGTGTCGATGGCGTTGCTTCAAGAACAGTTGAATGAGGTTGCGGATGCCTTAGCCCTGGATATTCGTGTGGAATGATGGGGAGCACCCAAAAGGGTGATTCCTGGTACGGATTACAAAGCGCTTGTCGACATGATGCGCTCAATCAGCAACTGCTTAATTCTGGAAACCATTATGAATGTCGCGCTGCAGCCTTTAAAGCCGATCAAAACAAGCTTTCTGAAATCCATTCGGATGTTAAGGCAAAGCTACCGGAATCCTTTGGAACATGGTCAGGCCTTACAAGCAGAACACGGTAATGTTGTGATGCAGAAGACCGGCCGAATGCAAATGGTACATTTGTTCGGCGCTGATGCCCATCAGTTGTGTCTGCTCAACCCGGATCAAATTTTGTCCAACAAAAAAGCCTGGGACATGATCATTGGCCGGATCTTTCCAAATGGCTTGATGCTTCGAGATGGCGATGATCACCGCTATCACCGGCGGTTAATGCAGGCCGGTTTCAAGAGCCACGTGATGCAGCAGTATCGTGCCGTGATGCTACCGCAAATCCAGTCCGCGCTATCGGACTGGCATGAACCGCGAACACCGGGCCCAACTCAAACCTTTCCGAAGTTTAAACAGCTAACGCTTGATTTAGCGGCGACCATCTTTTTAGGGATGGATTTGGGCGCGGACGCCGCGCGTCTCAATCGCGCTTTTGAAACCACCGTTGCGGCTTCTATGCCGAGGGTGCCGATTCCAATTCCCGGCAATCTGCTTTGGCGGGGCATTCGGGCTCGAGCGGAAATGGTCGCCTATTTTCATTCTCAGATTGCCGAGAAACGCGCGGGTGATGGCCAAGACATGTTTTCTTTGTTGTGCCGAGCAGAGGATGAGTCGGGTGATCGTTATACCGATCAGGAAATTGTTGATCATATGATTTTTCTCATGATGGCCGCACACGACACGACAACGAGTACGCTCACGAGCATGACCTATCTGTTAGCAAAACACCCCGCCTGGCAGCAAAAGTTGTTTGAAGCGAGCCAAAAGCTCACCCCTGACTCGGCCCGAGAGCAGCTCAATGAGATGACCCTGCTGGCGGCGGTGATGAAGGAGGCCTTGCGCTTGTATCCGCCCCTGTCAACGCTGCCTAAATACAGTTTGAAGGCATTTGCTTTCGAGGGTTACGAAATTCCAGCAGGCTCGATGGTAGTCACCTACCCCATTCATACGCATTATATGGCGGCTTATTGGGCGGAACCCTATGCCTTCAATCCGGAACGCTTTTTGGCAGAAAATAAAAACACGGACCAGCATCCTTACAGTTTTGTGCCGTTTAGCGGGGGGGCGCACATGTGCATTGGTCTGCACTTTGCTGAGATGCAGATCAAACTGGTGATGAATGAGTTGTTACAGCGTTACCGGTGGTCCGTGCCCGAGGGCTACGTGATGCCCGTTCAACAATCACCGATTTCAAAACCCAAGGACGGCTTGCCCATTGTGTTCGAGGCGCGCTAGCGCGCTCAAGGGGCGGCTCGATTACGCTTGTGCGAAAGGAGATTAAAGATGCTTACTTGGTCCCACGCGGTATTGTATGTTCAAACACTGCAACCGATGCTCCAATTTTACAGCGAGGTTTTGGGGTTTTTGGTTACCGACCGTGGGCCGCTTGCCGAGGGTGCGCCAGAGATCGTTTTTTTGAGCCAAGATCCAGGAGAGCACCACCAGTTAGCGATGGTGGCAACCCGTCAAGACACAAAGCCGTCCAATTCAGTCAATCATTTTGCGTTTCGGGTTGCCGAGTTCAAGGCGCTCCAAGGCTTCCATGAAACGCTCAAAGCGGTCAGTGGCATAACGGTTAATCCGTTGTCCCATGGCAATACGCTCTCGTTGTACTTCAACGATCCGGAAGGCAATGGCATTGAACTTTTCTGGGAAACGCCTTGGCATGTAGCGCAGCCCCAGGGAAAGCCCTGGGATCCAAGGCTCGCGGAAGCCGATGCCCTGGTCTGGCTGCAAGAAACGTTCGGCAAGGATCCGAGTTTCGAGCCCCTCGCGGATTACCAAGCCAGGCGACGGGCAGCCGCAGGGCGATGATTCGATCTGGCGGGCGATCGCGCAAGAGCGTTATCAGGGCATCGTTGACCACATCAATAGCGACGGTTGCGGCTTTCTAGAAGGACTTAATCTTGGTCCTTGAATTGCTGTGCTATCAGGACAATTTCAGGTTCAGCGGCGAAAAAAGCCTCGACTATCTGGGGGTCAAATTGTGCACCGCTAAGGGAGGCTATTTCTGATATCGCGTCTTTGTGTGACCATGCGCTTTTATAGACACGAGAAGACGTCAGTGCATCATAAACATCAGCTATGGCCATAATCCTAGCAGATAGGGGTATAGCTTCCCCCACAAGCTTGCGTGGATAGCCCGTTCCATTCCACTTTTCGTGATGTCCGCCGGCTAATTCCCCGGCAATCCTAAGATCGTCGCTGCCAGCCTGATCAGCCGCTGACAATAGAACATTTTCACCAACCAGCGCATGAGTCTTCATGGTCGTCCACTCGGATTCGGTCAGCTTTCCCGGCTTTAACAAAATGTTATCTGGAATGCCGACTTTCCCAATATCATGCAGCGGCGCCGCAAGAAACATGGCCTCAATAGTCTCATCATCCAGCTGACTCGCATGTGGCATTGAGAGGTCACGTAGCGCAAGCGCGATAGCCCTGACATAGTGTTGGGTTCTTAAAATGTGATTACCAGTTTCGTTGTCTCTCGCCAGAGATAACTGATTTAGCGCGTCAAACATAGAATACTTAGCAGAACTGGCTTTTTGTAAAGCGAGTTCTGCCTCAGATTGTTTTTCACTAATAAGAACATGATTTTTTAATAGAACACCCATTAGAAACCATCCCGAACCGAAGACACCAAGGGTAATGGCGAAAGTCCAAAATTGACCATCAACCAAACTTAAGGGGCCTATTTCAAGTTTAATCATGACTTGAGCCCACCAATAAATGGTCGTAATTGCAAGTCCATAGAGGCCAATAGCGCGGGTGATGATCGACGCGATATAAAGTGGTATTAACAAAAGCAATAACCCTTGATCAGGGAGGGGCAATAAGCCGGCAGACCAGAGCATTACGGTTGCCGCTAAACCTATGATCGGAATAGATTTTAAAATGAGGCCTGAATCGTCTGAGGTTAGATATTGACCAGATTTGATTCGTCGTAAGAAAAGCGTCAGGGAGCTGCCTAGAAACACGGCTGCAACCACGTCTCCCGTCCACCATTCAAAGGCAGTCAAAGAGATATCGCCGAATTCTTCTGGGTAGAAGATGCTTAAGATTGTCGAGCCTAGAATTGAATACAGCGGCAAAGCGATAAGGATAACAAGGAGCAGAAAATGCCGCGTTGCAATGACCTCATCTATCATCCGCTTTTCGCCAAGTGTCCAACGAGTCGCGAAAATCATGATAAAAGCATAGGCCAGGTCGATTATAGATAGCAAAAGCGCTTCAAATAGGGTCCCCCCTTGAAGCAGCACACTCACAATTACGCCTAGAACGATAGCGGGGAACACTCTTTTGCCGTAGACAAGTACGCCGGCGAACAATAAGGCAAAAGGCAGGTAAATTGGCGGGATAATTTCTTTCGGCCAAACACTGAGAGAAATGGCAGCCAAGACTATGTAGAGCGTGGTGAAGCACAGTAAGAACCAAGCTTCTGTTTTTACTTTTGATAACACGAATGACCGTTGAAAGATCATGATTGATCTTCACTTTTTTATTGAACTCTGAGTGTGTCAAGTTCAGGTTTCAAAAGCAATTTGCGTTTCAGACTATCCTTTTAATTATTTGAATTTATTCAAATTTTTGAATTGCACAAAGGAATCCTTACTTTCAAACGAGGTCGATAGTATTTCGTTATGG
>ERZ891134.33-NODE-33-length-120503-cov-11.604443_pt1 | contig 120503 bp, 114 predicted proteins | sample MGYA00520888_ERZ891134 | MGnify/ENA primary metagenome ERZ891134 (study PRJEB32303, sample SAMEA104408692) | aquatic metagenome | biome: Brackish water; feature: Coastal; material: water | place: Baltic Sea | collected 2014-10-23 | depth 10 m ... | reverse complement strand
CGAAGAGATGGGAATGTCAGATACGGCGGCCTGCCTGATTCCAATACTCGTCCTTTGGTGGGCGCTTCGTCGTTCAAAACTCTTGCGAACAAGCAATCAGACTGGGGACTTGCCCGTCCGAGCCGCATCGAGCAGAGCATTCCACTGATCTTCAGTGACTGCGCCACTTGTGCGGTAAACGATCTTGCCTTGTGCATCAGCCACGATGAAGTACGGGAATCCTGAAACTCCCAGGGCATTGCCCGCTTGGCTCTGCTTGTCATCGACGATGGTCGGGACGCTCCACTTTTCGCGACGCAACCAGTCGCCGGCGGGGAAGTTGCCCTTTGCCGGGTCATTCGACGTTGCGACAGTTACGAGGTCAACATCGGCAGGCATTCCCGACTCGTTGAGCCACTTCTGAAGACGCGGTACCTCGTTCTGACAGAAGGAACACCAGTGAGCGACGACCATGACGATGTGCGGCTTCCCGTTAGGGGCGATAGTCATTTGCTGACCGTCGAACTGCTGGCCGGTCACCGTTGGGAAGACTGTGCCCAATGCGGGATCGGGACCAGAATCAGGAATCTGGTTCAACCCAATTCCCGAAACTGCAATTTGGCCATATTCAAGGTTTCCGTTCGGCACAACAGTGCCGCCACTTGGAGACGCTCCGCCGCCTGAGGAGCCGCTGCTGCGACCCACGGCGATAGCGAATACGCCGACAACGAGAACGACCGCACCGATGCCGGCCCAGATCCACTTGGTGGAACTTCCTTTTCCAGCATTCGACGCGGCGCGCACTTTTTGCGATGAGGACTTCTTTGCCCCTGGACGATTACTCACGCGGTTACCTCTGCTTCTTCGGTGATTTCAGAATCACTGTCGGACGGATCACTTGCTAACAACAACGCGATCATGAACACAGCAGCTGAAAGTGCCATGAACGGAAGGGTGACGAAATCGAATTCGTTCACGAATTTGGTAGTGCACGGCACATCAGCGGTACAGAACGAGGTTCCGGTTGACGGCGGGAACCACTGAATCCATGAGTGATAGGCCGAAATCGCAATACTGATGCACAAAACAGGAATGGCATAGATCTTGATTGCCGCGTCGCGTCGCCAAGCAGCAATTCCGAGGATCACTGACCATGGGTACAAACAGATGCGCTGGTACCAGCACAACTCGCACGGCACATAGCCCTGCACCCTCGAGTAATAGAGAGAACCCAGCGTGGTGACGAGTGAAACAAACCAAGCAAGGGGAAGTGCAATGCGTCCGACCTGGAATCGAAGTTCATCGAACGCGTTGGGATTGCCGAAACGTCGAACGAGTGCCCCAATGAGCACGGCGATGGAACCGACCCAACAGGCCAAGGCGAGAACCGCGTAGAAGAACGAGAAGGACTGAACATTCATGCCCGCTAATCCTCGCAGAATCCCGGCGCCGGGCCAACGCGGACCCAATTTTCCGAAACCGAAGGAGGTAAGCGAGTGCCACTCCCAACCAGAAGCAGTGACAGCAGCCAGACCGTAGGCTCAGCCCATGACCTCTTCGCCTTCCGAATACACCGTCATCGCCGCTGTTGACTTCTCTGATCATGGTGAGCAGATCATCCGTGAAGGACTACTTCTCGCTCGCGCTGCGGGATCCTCACTGCACCTCATCCATGTCGCGGCCGGAGAGCCAGCGCTTGCGGGCTACGACAAAGAAGACATCAGCCCATTCACCCGATCAGCCCGCGCTGGCGAACTCACTGATGAACATCGGAAGGTTCGCGAACTGGCCGCAACTCTCACTGACACCACTGGCGTGGACGTTCACCCACTCGTCATCATGGGCCCGGCTTCCGAGACCCTCCTCTCCGCTATCGATGAACTCAAGGCGACGCACATCGTGCTTGGAACCCACGGCCATGGCGGAATGCATCACCTCATGTTCGGCAGCGTCGCACAAGAGCTCGTGCGCCGGAGCAATGTTCCCGTCCTGCTCGTCCCCGTCGTCAAGCGCTGAAAGCTAAGGAGTTCATGATGGGAAAGATCGTTGTCGGAGTAGACGGTTCTGCCGGATCACGAGATGCACTCCGCTGGGCATTCGCCGAGGCCAAGTTGCGCGGCGCATCGCTCGAAGTCGTCATCGTTTGGCAGTACCCCATCACCGCGTCTCTGCCCACTTTCGGCGCGATGATCACGCCTCAAGATTTTGCAACCGACGCGCGAACCGAGCTTCTCGCGATCATTGCCGCCGAAGGAGTTTCCGCCGAAGCACCGATTCCCGTGAGCACATTGGTCGCCGAGGGGAATGCTGCACGCGCACTTCTCGACGCTTCCGAAGACGCTGATCTCCTCGTCGTCGGGTCGCGTGGGCACGGCGGCTTCACGGGAGTGCTCGTTGGTTCAGTCAGCCAACAGTGCGTGAACCACGCCAAGTGCCCCGTGGTTGTTGTCCATCCAAACTGAGTACATCTGGCGGAAACTACGACATGGAAACAACGCTAAAAGGATTGAGTAGTTCCGACGTCTCCGAACGGCTTTCCGACGGGCGCTCAAACGACGTTACGGATCCCACGAGTCGCACAATCGGCCAAATCTTCAAAGCGAACGTCTTCACGCCGTTCAACTTTCTTCTCGGCATCTTGCTTGTCATCGTCTTCGCGATTGGTGAATACAGGGACGGCCTCTTTGGATTTGTACTTGTCGCGAACGCCAGTATCGGAATCTTTCAAGAAATTCGTTCGAAGCGTTCACTTGACGCACTCGCCGTCCTTAATGCACCACATTCAACTGTTCGACGCGATGGCGCAGACACCACCATCGCATCGAAGGATGTTGTCCTTGACGACATCATCATCCTCATAGTGGGCGACCAGATCGTGGTTGACGGAGAGATTCTCGAGAGCACCAACCTCGAAATCGATGAGTCACTGCTGACAGGCGAGGCCGACCCCGTCGATAAGGCGACCGCCGACAATGTGATGTCAGGAAGTTTCGTCGTCGCCGGAAGCGGAGTGATGCGAGCAACAGCGGTTGGCGCCGACTCCTACGCATTCCGCCTTTCAAGCGAAGCCCGCCGCTTCTCTCTCGTAAAGAGCGAACTGCGAACTGGCATTAATCGAATCATCACGATCGTCGGTTGGATGATGATCCCGATTGCGATTCTTTTAGTCACATCGCAACTCGCATCCCAAGACGGATTCGTGCCTGCGGTACAGGGTTCGGTCGCAGGACTTGTTGCCATGGTCCCCGAAGGACTGGTCCTGCTCACAAGCATTGCGTTCGCGCTTGGCGCTACCCGCCTTGCCAGCAAGAAGGTTCTGACCCAAGAACTCGCAGCGATTGAAGGATTAGCGCGAGTCGACACCATCTGCCTCGATAAGACCGGCACTCTCACCGAAGGTTCGCTCTCGCTTTCAATAGTTGAACATCTCGGCAGTAGCGAAGCGTCATCGGTGGACGCCGTTTCGGTTCTCGCAGCGATCGGCGAATCGGACGATCATCCGAACCCAAGCCTTGCTGCCATCGTTGCCGAGTACCCGACCGGCCCTGGATGGAGACTCACCGACTCGATCGCGTTTTCTTCGGCTCGCAAGTGGAGCGCTGCAGAGTTTGCCGATCATGGCGCGTGGTACCTAGGAGCGCCCGACATTCTTCTCGACAGCACGTCTGCTGGCCCCCCACTCACGGCAGCGAGAGAGCGCCTTCAGCACTACTCGAGTCGCGGCCAACGCGTTTTACTGCTGGCGTCATCACCTTCTGGACTCAATGGCGAAACGCTTCCCACTGAGCTTGTACCTACAGCGCTTGTCGTACTTGACGAACAACTTCGTGAAGCAGCCCCTCAAACAATTGCGTACTTCGGCGAACAAGGCGTTGTTGTCAAGGTGATTTCAGGAGACAGCCCAGTCACCGTTGGTGCAGTCGCCACGCGTTGCGGCGTTCCCGGGGCCGATGAACCCATCGATGCACGCACTCTTCCCGAAGATCAAGAAGCACTTGCTGATGTGCTCGAGAAGCACTCAGTATTCGGACGCGTAACTCCTCACCAGAAACGTGCGATGGTGCACGCCCTCCAGTCCCGAGGGCACACCGTTGCGATGACCGGCGATGGCGTGAACGACACACTCGCTCTTAAAGATGCCGATGTCGGCGTGGCAATGGGTTCGGGTTCTGCTGCAGCGCGCGCGGTCGCTCGATTTGTTCTTCTCGCCAACGACTTCTCGGTGTTCCCTTCGGTCGTCAACGAAGGTCGCCGCGTTATCGCGAACGTTGAGCGCGTCTCCAACCTTTTCCTCACCAAGACGTTCTATGCAGTCGTCTTGGCGCTTGCCGTCGGAATTGGCCACATCCCATTCCCCTTCCTTCCGCGACACTTCACGATCATTTCTTCGCTGACGATCGGCATACCTGGCTTCTTTCTCGCTCTCTCACAGAACAACCGCAGAGCAATGTCTGGCTTCCTCAGGCGAGTTCTGAAATTCGCGATTCCTGCTGGTGTCATCGCTGCAATCGCCACGCTCACCGCGTACACCCTTGAACGCAGATCTGATGTTCCCCTCGAACAAGCTCGCACTGTCGCCGTCATCACATTGTTCACCGTTGCCATGTGGGTATTAGTCATTCTTTGTCGACCAATGCTCTGGTGGAAGTTCACGCTCGTCATCGGGATGGCTGTGTGTTTCGTCGGAGTGTTGGTCATTCCTGCCCTGCGCGAGTACTTCGAACTTCCGCTTCCTGACGCCCGCGACATTGCAAGCGCGGTCGGCATCGGTGTGATTGCTTCCGCAATCATCGAAGCCGGATGGCGCTTGACCGACTGGTCGATTCCGCAACAAGTATCAGCTGACTAATTCCTCGTTGCCACGAGGCTGACGGTCATTCGTTAGCCAACGAATACTCCTTGGCCTGAGATATCGGTCTGAGTTATCGGCCGGTGTGGCCGAATCCACCGTCACCGCGTTCCGAATCACCGAGATGATCAAAATCGTCGACCGGCACCAAAACGACGTGCTCCACGCGCTGCACAACGAGTTGCGCGATTCGTTCACCGCGTTTGACCTCGAATGGCTCGACGGGATCGGTGTTGATCAACAGCACCTTAAGTTCACCGCGGTACCCACTATCGATGAGACCAGGCGTATTGAGACAGGTCACGCCGTTTTTTAGAGCGAGCCCGCTTCGAGGCTGGACGAACCCTGCATGACCCTCGGGGATCGCAACCGCAAGGCCCGTGGGCACCAGCGCTCTGCCGCCTGCGGGCAGAAGAACGATGGTTTCACGCGCAAGAAGATCGAGCCCAGCATCGCCAACACGGGCGTAGGTCGGCAGCTCAAGATCAGGGTCAAGACGCATCACGGGAACTTCAAGCACAGGGCGATCGTAGGACGGTGCGTAGGATCCGGTCATGCTCGCTTGGATCGACCTCGAAATGACAGGACTCGACACCGCCCAGAACGTGATCGTCGAGATCGCCACCCTCCTCACCGACGACAACCTCGAGATCATCGCTGAGGGGCCCGACCTCGTCGTCTACCAACCACCAGAAGCCATGGCGTTTATGGACGAAGTCGTCGTCAAGATGCATACACGCAGTGGGCTGCTTCCCGAGATCGAGGCGTCAACTATCAGCCTCCAAGAAGCCAATGACGCAACGATGGCCTTCCTGCGCGAGCACATCGCCGAGCCCCGAACCGTCCCCCTTTGTGGCAACTCAATCGGGACCGACCGTCGCTTTCTCGCCACCTATATGCCCGAGATCGAAAACTTTCTTCACTATCGGTCGGTCGATGTTTCGACCCTGAAGGAACTCATCAAACGGTGGAACCCCGCCCTCCTCAAGGACGCCCCCCGCAAGGCCGAGGGCCATCGCGCCCTTGACGACATCCGCGAGAGCGTTTTCGAACTCCGCTACTACCGAGACACGTTCTGTCTGCTCGGTGGAGTAGACCCCGCAGCCGAATCCAGCGACTGATTGGCCCCCCGCCGTCGGGCGGTAGTGTCGGAATGTCATGGGGGACGCACACGATCACGACGGGCATGCACACAGCGCAGAAGCGCCCCGAGTGCCGCGCCAAGAACAAGAAGACGCCTCCACCGAAATCACTGAAGTCGCGCGCGGCATCCTGCGCCTCCAACTTCCCACCGACTTCACTGGCCTTGGCCATGTAAACACCTACGCCATCGAAGACTCCCGCGGCTTCACACTCGTAGATCCCGGTCTCCCCAGTGACGAATCCTGGGCCGCGTTGCAAGATCGAATGCGCGACGCAAACATTCCGCTGGCGAGAGTGCACACCGTCTACATCACCCATTCGCATCCCGATCATTTCGGCGGCGCACACCGAATTGTCGAAGCCAGTCATGCCGATGTCCTGACATCAACAATGTTCCGCAAGTGGACTGATCTTCTTGATCTCGATGAAACACCACTTGAGCCGCTTGATCCTGCCGACGCAGTTGAAGCCGCAACCATCCTCGATGCAATCGGCAACACCGACGAGGCCGATATGGAAGCAGCCTTCCCGGGCTTCAAGGCATTCCGCGATCGCATTCGCGCCGCCATCGCCGACGGTCGCATCGAAGAAGTCTCATGGATGAAAGCTCCGCGCCCCACAATTGTGGTTGACGATTCGCAACGAGTTCGTATGGGCGATCGCGATTGGGTCGCAGTGTTCACCCCCGGACACACCCACGATCATTTGTGCATGTGGAACCCCGAAGATGGCGTTTTGCTCTCGGGCGATCATGTTCTGCCCACCATCACGCCACACATCGCTGGTTTCATGGGTGGCGATCCGCTCTCGAATTACCTGAAGAACCTTGACAAGGTTGCTGGGCTCGAAGGGATCACCACCGTCTTGCCCGCTCACGGGCATCCATTCACCGATCTACCGGGTCGCTGCGAGGCCATCAAGGACCATCACGCCACTCGCCTTCAACTTCTCGTTGATGCGGCCCCCGAGGCAGGCTGGGCCCCCATCACGAAGTGGTCCGAGTACTTGTTCTCTCCGCGCAGTCGTGGCCCGATGGCCGATAGTGAGACGTACGCCCACCTCGAAAATCTTCGCCTCGCCGGCAAGGCCGAACGTCGCGCCGCCGAAGAAGGTTTCGACTACCGCGTCGAGTACTGACCTCAATGTCAGAAGCGATCTCCGCCAGACAGCTCCTGCGTACTCGTTCGGTTTTACCGTTCTTGTTGTCATCGCTGGCATCAACCATCGCGACGATGATTCAGATCACTGCCCTGGGCAAACAGATTTACGACATGACTGGACGCGACCTCGATCTTGGTCTTCTCGGTCTTGCCGAATTCGCGCCAGCGTTTCTCCTTATGGCGGTGACTGGTCCAGTCGCCGATCGTTTCGACCGTCGCCATGTCGCGTCGATCGGGCTGGGTCTCGAAGTCCTCGCCTCCGGAACCCTCGCTTGGTACATCGCCACAAAACCCACAGCCACATTGCCGATCTTTGTCATCGTGATCATCTTTGGTATCGGTCGCGCGTTCGTGAGCCCCGCAACCCGTTCAATGCCCGCCGATATTGCGCCCGACGGCAGCATTCCCCGGCTTACTGCATTTCATGTCGGTTGCTGGCAAGCCAGCGCCATCATTGGCCCTGTAATCGCTGGCTTTCTCTTTGTCGTTTCACCGACTTGGCCATTCATTGCGTGCATGATCCTGACTGCAGTGGGTGCGGTTCTTATTCAATTCGCTCGTCCTCGGCCCGATCGCATTACCCCAGGAAAATCGTTCGCCAGCGAGACCGAAGCATCAATGATGGACCTCGGCGATGAAATGCGGCCTGCAGAAATGCTCGACGTTCTCGGTGAGCAGAACGCCGACCAGATCGCTCACAAATCGCTTGCCCCCAACCTCGTTGCGAATGGTGTTCGAAAAAAGAAAAAGTGGACATTTCACGAAGCATTCGAAGGCTTCCGCGTCATTCGACGCAATCCCGCACTGCTTGGCGCTATTTCTCTCGACCTCTTCGCGGTGCTGTTCGGCGGCGCAGTCGCGCTACTACCGGCAATCGCCGAGAACCGATTGGGCGTTGGTGCTGTGGGACTGGGTTGGCTGCGCGCAGCAGGTGGTATCGGCGCAGCAGTTGTCACGATCCTGTTGACCATCAAACCAATTCGGCGTCGAACGGGTCCGGTGATGTTCATTTCTGTCGCCCTCTTCGGCGTGTTCACAATCACGTTGGGGCTGACGCACAGTTTCGCGATCGCATTCCTCAGCGTGATGTTGTTGAGCGCAGCTGATTCAGTAAGCGTGTTCATCCGAAGCACACTGGTTCCGTTGGTGACACCGTCGTCGTCTCGTGGCCGCGTTATGGCCGTCGAAGGTGTCTTTATCGGAGCATCGAATGAACTCGGAGCATTCGAATCAGGAGTAGCTGGTCAGTTGCTCGGCACTGGTCGCGCTGTCGTCTTTGGCGGTGTCGCCACAATCGGTGTCGTGATCTGCTGGATCATGTTGTTCCCGGTGTTGTGGCGTTACGACCGCTTCCCCGACCGTCCGCCGGATTGACCGGCTCGTCGCTAGCGGTCAGACAACCGACCAAACACCGCGAGCGCCGCTGCCTTCGACTTTCCCTTCATCGGCAAGTTTGCGCAGATGCGAATGCACCGAGCGCTTTGCCATCGGGATGAGTACGGGATCGAGCTGCACATACGCCGCTTCGACGAGTTGGGCAATGCGCGCGCTACCCATCTCAACCAGCAAGCCATGTAGTTGCGCTTCGCGTTCGAGCCGATGGGCCACGTACCAGTCGATGACCGCGTTTGGATCAGTGATGATGTGGCCATGGGCTGGAGCAATTGCCTTCAGATTCAGCGCCCGCACCTTCGCCAACGACTCAAGATATGCCCCCATATCGCCGTCCGGCGGCGTGATCACAACCGTTGAGCCCTGCATGATGTGATCGCCAGAAAACAGCATGCGTTCGTCCTCAAGAAAGAAACACAAGTGATTGCCCGCGTGCCCTGGCGTGTGCACTGCGGTGATCGTGAACTCGTCGGTGACAAGTTGATCACCGTCACTCAGCCGACGGTCGGTGCGAAGGCCACCACGATTGCTCCAGGCCATTACTTCGGCGCCGGTTTCGGCCTTAAGGGCGGGGACGCCCGGCGAATGATCGGGGTGAGTGTGGGTGCACATGATCCAACGAATTCGACCCTTGGCCGCTTTCAAAATGGCTTTCGTGTGCACGTCGTCTTCGGGACCCGGGTCAATCACGAGCACTTCGTCATTTCCAACGAGATACGTGTTTGTGCCAGGGCCCGTCATGTGGCTGGGATTCGCGGCGGTGATGCGGCGCACGAGTGGTGAAATCACCTGTGGCTTGTCGTGCACCAACGGCGGTTCGGTGGTGAACGTTGCGCTCGCGTCAGTCACGAACAGGACCGATTTCGATCGGCGCAGTTGTCGGAGTAGTTGTGGGAGTCACGTCACCGATCCACTGAACCTCAACCGTGCTGCGGCGGCGAGACGTGCCGGCGAACGAACCGATACGCGTCCATCGGCGCGCAAGGCGACGACCAACTGGTCGCCGTAGTGGCCCGATCAGCAACAGAAGTCCGATCGTTCCTGAGATGAATCCCGGAACGAAGCAGAGAAATCCAGCGACCGAGAGCATGGCGGCGTCGAGCATTTCTCCGCCGGGGACCTCTCCTCGATTCACTGCTTCTCTAGTGCGACGCACGACACCGAGGCCCTCGCGCTTTACCGACCAAACGCCAACGGCACTCATCGCGATAAGAGCGGCGATCGTCGGAACAATTCCGATCCAGCCTGCGACCGCGATGACAACACCCAACTCAATCAGTGGGAACACGACGAACACGCAGAACAGAAACAAGAACACGTCTGAAGCGTACCGGCGAGGACCATCCAGTCGCCCTCGCCATCACCGCTACGAAACAACATCACCGCAAAAATGCCCCAGCGCCGGGCCGGACGAACCGGACCCGACGCTGGGTCTGCAGCGAGCATTGGTCCCCCCGAACCAACGTCGCAGGCCTTCAGACCGCGTGCTGCGTGAGCAGGGCCTTTCGTTCAAGTTCGTTGAGTCCACCCCAGATACCGTGCGGTTCACGGATCGACAGGGCGTAGTCAAGACAATCGGTACGCACCGAACACTCGGTGCAGATCTCTTTGGCCCGGTTCTCGCGCTGGATCTTGTCTTCCTTGCGCTCGAACTGTGAGGGCGGGAAAAAGACCACAGCCTGTGGCCCACGGCATTCCGCCTTCATCTGCCAATCGTCTTCAATTCGCTGAACACTCATTGCAGTACTGCCTCCCTACTCCGGATGGCGAACGTACAACGGGGCCGGCACACATTGCAAGAAAAAATGCGACGAATGTCACATCCCGGTGAATGGGATGAAAACGGGGTCAGTCGGGGTCCTGAACCGGGTCTGACTCAGAGTCTGTGACCTCGGGAGATTCGTTGTCTGCCTTGGCATCGGAGCGAGGAGAACGATCCCGGTAGTCCTTGGCTGCCCCCACTTCGGGCTCGACCTCGAGAACCAGTCCGTCGATGCTCACAACCCGCACTCGTTCAAGTTCTTCGATCGGAGTGGAGCGATTGGTCGACGCCCGCCAAAGGGCCTCACGGATCTGGACAACGCCATCAGGGTTGATTCCCGTGACGGCTCGGCCCATCTCGCCGATCATCCATTCGCGGCCGATTGTTGGAGTCGAGAAGCGAGTACGAACCATCGAGGGCATACCGGCAAGAAAGGTCAGAACCATGCCCAGGATCGCGACAAGCAATGTGATCCATGACAGTGACATTCCGTCATAGACGGTGAACGAGAAGACGACAAACAAAACAATTCCGATACCGGTCCACACCCTTGGCACGCCGGTTTGCACATCAACTGCGAACGCAAACATCGAAACTGCAAGCACGACAAATGCCCACCAATTCGTCGGCAACACCCACATTCCGTAACCCGCCAATATGAATGCGCCTGCGCCAACAACACCGGCAACACCAACGCCAGCAGTGAAGAGTTCAAAGAGTAGTAACGCGAGACCAACGGTGATCAGCAGATACGCCACAGCAGGGCTCGCAACAGTGTGCATCAGATTCGAACCTAGTGAGAGCTGACCAAAACGAACCTGCGTGATTGGTTCGCGGCGAGTTTCCCCGTTTTCGGCGGTGACCTCACGAGTCGCAACACCGGGCAAATTCACAAGGAAATCGCCAATCGTTGGCGCCGCAACAGTTGTAATGCCAAGGTCCGCAGCTTCTTGCGCGCTCACTGTCTTGTCGGTAATCGGCGACAACCGTTTGGTGTCAAGGCCATCGATCACCGGTTGTCCGGCATTGCCAAGCCGAGAACCAGGGGCCATACCAACTTGATTCGCAGCACCAATAAGTTGCGCAGCTTGGCCCGTGAGATCCGAGCCCGAGGGGCCCACCCAAACATCAACCGGAATTGATGACGCAAGCATCTCGTTCAACAACGAAGCAAAGACGGACTCTTCGACAACAACGCCATTTGAATCGGTTTGAAGAATGAGAGCGACCGCGCCTTCGTTATTCGCTTCTTCTATCGACGTGCGAATGAAATCAACCATGACGGGATCGAGTAGACCGCTGACCTTGACGACCGCAACGAATCCGTCGGGGCCACCTTCGTTGATGATCGTGGTGGAGGTCTCGGCTGAGACTGGGCTCGATACCGCGCTCACCACAAAGCCAATGACTCCGAGCATCAACGCCACGACAGCGGTGATAGCAACAAAGCTAGGTAGTCTGCGCATCTCGAGCCTCCGAGGGGAATATGGACTCTGCACGATTTTTCGCAGCATCACGGGTCCTCATCGTGGCCGGGAAGGGAGGCGTGGGCAAAAGCACCATGTCCGCCACCCTGGCCCGGACCGCCGCTCGGGCTGGAATGTCCACCCTTTTGGTCCGCCTGACCCCCGGTGGCCCTATCAGCCGTCTCTTCGCAGCACCTGAACTCACTGGCCTTGAACAGACCCTCCACGCTGGGGGTGGACCATCCGGGGACGCGGATGTCCGAGGTCGTCTGGTCACCCCTGACGAGGCTCTGGCCGAGTACTTGGCCGACCATGGCTTGGCGCGCATCACTCGGCGTTTGATGTCCACCGGCGCCATCGATGTGGTGACTACCGCCGCCCCTGGTATTCGGGACCTACTGGTGCTGGGCCGGGTCAAGGCGTTCGAGGCATCGAGAACAGCCGATCTCATCGTGCTCGATGCCCCGGCTGCAGGTCATGCGGTCGCTTTCCTGCAATCGCCCACCGGCCTGCGCGGTGCAGTCGGTGCCGGCCCAATTGCCACTCAGGCAGACGACGTACTTGAAATGCTCGCTGACCCAGAACGATGCCGAGTGATGCTCGTGACCCTCGCCGAGGAAACGCCAGTCAACGAAGTTATTGAGACCGCGTTCGCGCTTGAAGACGAAATTGGCGTCGCCCTCGGGCCCGTCATCGTGAACGGCCTTGTTCCGGTTCCCGAAGGGCTTACTGACGACTTCGACGCACACGTCGCGGCCAGCACAGCGAAAATCTCTGCAGCCGAAATCGCCAATCTGCGCGATGCCGCAGCGTTCCGATTGCAATGGGCCGCTCGCCAGAACGAACAAGTCGCGCGTCTCTCACAGTCCTTGCCGCTCGCTCAGCTACATACGCCCTATGTGTTCACGACCGAACCTGGTCCCGCTGAACTTGAAACATTGTCGAATGCTCTTTCGATCGGCATCGACACACTCAGCGAGGACGACGCATGACCTCGCTCGCAACACTTCTTGAACAGCAAACAGTGATCGTTTGCGTTGGCGCCGGGGGCGTTGGAAAAACCACAACAGCTGCGGCGCTCGCGCTTGAAGCATCTCGACGAGGACGTCGAGTATGCGTTGTCACCATCGACCCAGCGCGTCGGCTTTCTGATGCGATGGGCTTCGACCCCGACCGTGCAATCGGCAACGAGCCACAACAAATCGACGTCGCGGTAAAGGGCGAACTGTGGGCCGTCATGCTCGATACGTCGACAACATTCGATGGACTCATTCGCACCTACGCTCCAAACGAAGAACAAGCCCAAAACATTCTGACCAACGATTTCTTTCGAAACATCGCCGATTCGATGTCGGGCGCACACGAATACATGGCGATGGAAAAGCTGTATGAGCTGCACAACGACGAACGGTTCGATCTTGTCGTTGTCGACACTCCCCCAACGAGCAATGCCATCGATTTTCTTGAAGCCCCCGATCGCATCACACAGTTTCTCGATCATCGTCTCTACAAAATTCTCGTTACCCCAAACGGCGGACTCGCACGGGTCGTGAACTTCGCGGCCCAAGGTTTCCTGCGCACAGTCGCACGTGTTGTTAGCGCTTCAGTCGTTGACGATGCAATCGAGTTCTTTGCCGCGTTCGATGGAATGGAAGAGGGTTTCCGAGGCCGGGCGGTTGCCGTACATGATCTCCTCATTGCCGAAGACACCGCGTTTGTTCTCGTGACTGTCCCTCGCAATGACACCGTTGACGATGCGGCTGCATTCATCGAAACGCTTGCCGAGGCCGACATTGCGGTCGACGCGATCGTGGTAAACCGCGTGCATCCATCCTTCGGATCAGACCGCCTAGACGGTCTTGACGACGGAGCGCTCGCCCCCTTCAGCACCGTGCTGCACGACTCACAAGCCGTGGCTGCGGGACAGGACACCGTCCTCGCGACACTCACCAATGAATTGCCAGCCGGCGCGGTAGTGAAGATCCCCTTCCTCGACACCGACGTCCACGACCTCGACGGCCTCGCGTCTCTGGCCCAGTGGCTCACCCCCAATGGCACGCCCTGACCCGATGGTTGGGCGAAACCGGTGACAGCCGGTACTGTCTGCGCCGTGCCCACCATCCTTCTCGCCACCGACGCTGACTGGATCCTCGAAGAGATCGATGCCGCTTTGGCTGGCGATTCGACCAACGTCTACCGCGTGCGAGCCGGCATCGATGTGCTTCAGGCCATCACCCAGTTGACACCCGACCTCGTCATCATCGACGAGCAGATCGGCAACATGGGTGGCATCGCCACATGCATGGCTATTCGCAACGCAGAAGGCATGGACGCCATCCCGATCACGGCCGTTCTTCTCCTGCTCGACCGTGCCCACGATGTGTTCCAGGTGCAGCGTTGCGATGCCGACGGCTACCTCGTGAAGCCGCTCGATTCGCTGCGTTTACGCAAGGCCGCTAACGCACTTTTGGCCGGCGACGCCTACGCCGACCCAATCACCCTCGGGTCGGGCGACGCTGCCGATCTGGCCTTCCAAGCCTGAGATCTGGCTTTCGTAGCAACCGAGGTCGTCCGATAGGGTGACCTCTTCTTACGGGCTGTAGCGCAGCTTGGTAGCGCGCTTCGTTCGGGACGAAGAGGTCGTGGGTTCGAATCCCGCCAGCCCGACCACAACGAAAAGGACCCCGACCAATGGTCGGGGTCCTTTTGTCAGTTGCTACGACTCACTCACTTCAGCCTTGGCGGGCCAGCAGCTCTTCTGCAATCTGCACCGCGTTGAGGGCCGCTCCCTTGCGGAGATTGTCCCCTGAAAGGAACAGTGAAAGACCGTGCTCCACCGTGCGATCGGTGCGAATTCGGCCCACAAAGGTGGGGTCGACGCCGGCGGCCATAAGCGGAGTCGGGATGTCAGCCAGTTCCACACCCGGTGCCTTCACCAATAGGCGACGAGCATCTTCCGGAGTAATGGAGTTGGCGAACGAGGCCGAAATCGATAGCGAATGACCGGTGTAGACCGGAACTCGAACGCAGGTCACCGTGACCTCAAGATCCGACAGCTCAAGAATCTTGCGCGATTCATTGCGCAACTTCTGCTCTTCGTCGGTTTCGCCACGACCGTCGTCAACCAGTTTCCCGCAGAAGGGAACCACGTTGTACGCAATCGGCGCCGCGAACTTCTCGGGAATCGGCATTTCGATAGCAGTTCCCGACATCGCTAGTGCCGGCGCACCCTCACCGATTTTGCGGACCTGATCATCGAGTTCCGCTGTACCGGCGAGCCCGCCACCCGACACTGCCTGAAAAGTAGTGACGGTAAGAGCGCGCAGTCCCGCTTCAATATCAAGCGGCTTAAGCACTGGCATTGCGACCATCGTCGTGCAATTCGGATTCGCCACGATGTTCTTCGAAATGGAATCAAGCGCGTGTGCATTGACCTCGGGCACAACGAGCGGAACGTCCGGATCCATGCGCCATGCAGAAGAGTTATCGACGACGACGGCGCCAGATTCAGCCACTCGCGGAGCCAACGCCAACGCAGTTCCACCACCAGCAGAGAACAACACAATGTCGAGGCCGGAATAGTCCGCGATGTCCGCGTCTTCGACTTCAATCTCTCCATCGGCCCATGGCAAACGACGACCAGCAGAGCGGGCCGAAGCGAACAAACGAAGTTGAGAAACTGGGAACTGACGCTCAGCGAGAATGGCGCGCATGACGCCACCCACCTGACCGGTTGCTCCGACGATACCGATACGCATAAGGGCAGAAACCCTAGCGGCCACCCCCAGATCGACCACCAATGAGTTTCTCGAAACGCGTTAAAGCCATGGCACAGGCCGCAAACCCCGGTTCGGGGTCAGTCAACGTAGACGGGGCCGTCGGCAAGACCGAAGGCATCGTGCAACGCCACTACCGCTCGCTGGACATCGGCCTCGGCGACGACGCAGCTCACACGAATCGCCGACGTGGCGATCATCTCGATATTGATGTCGTTGGCCGCAAGCGTCTCGAACACCGTCGCAGCAACGCCTGGGTGCGACTTCATTCCTGCACCAACAACACTGACGCGCGCAATTGCAGGATCGCCTTTGACTCGTGTCGCTCCGATGTCTGCGGTGTGCTGTTCGCAAATAGCTAAAGCTGCATCAAGTTCGCTGTGCGGAACGGTGAAGGAAATGTCGGTGACGCCGTGGTCAGACGTGTTCTGAACAATGAGATCGACATTGATGTTGGAATCAGCAAGAGCGCGGAACATAAGCGCCGCTATACCGGGACGGTCCGCGACACCACCGATCGTGACCTTTGCTTCATCGGCATCGTGCACAACTGCAGAAACGATTGCCTGTTCCATAGTGTCGTCCTCCTTGGTGACGATTGTTCCGGTTTCCCAAGTAAACGCCGAGCGAACATGAAGATCGACACCGTGAGTACGGGCGAACTCCACTGAACGCATGGCCGGTTTGGGACAACCGTTTGCCGTCATCTCGAGCAATTCATCGAAACTGATTTTTTCCATCTTGCGAGCATTTGGCACGATGCGCGGATCTGTCGTGAACACACCAGTGACGTCGGTGTAGAGCTCGCAGGAATCTGCGCCCAACGCGTGCGCAAGCGCAACTGCAGTTGTGTCAGATCCTCCCCGACCAAGGAATGTCACATTGGCTTCGGGCGATACTCCTTGCGCGCCGCCAACAACTGCGACTCGGCCTGCCGCCAACGCTTCGACGACTCGAGAGGGCTTGACATCGACGATCTTGGCGTTTCGATACGTGGAGTCGGTAAGGAAACCAGCTTGTGAGCCGGTAAACGATTCAGCCTCAATGCCCGTGTCGGCAATGGCCATGCACAACAGCGCCATGGCCTTGCGTTCGCCTGCAGTCACAAGCATGTCCATCTCGCGACCGGGTCGGGTTTCGGAAACTTCGGCAGCGATACGGAGCAGATCGTCGGTTTCCTTGCCCATCGCGGAAATCACGACCACGACCTGATTGCCATCACGCACCGTGCGCGCCACATGGGCTGCCACGGCGCGCATGCGCTCTGGATCACCGACCGAGGTGCCACCGAACTTCTGAACAAGGAGAGCCACGGGACCCAACGCTACCGGCCGCCCCGGCCTCATCCCGAATCACTTGTAGGTTCTCCGACCATGGCTCGCACCTCGGACCGTCGTCAGCGACAATTAGCCCGCCAGAAGGCGCAGGCCGCAGCGACCGCTCAACAGCGGAAGGCTCGTCGCCGCACGCGGATCGCCGCGGGTGGGGTCGCAGTCGTCGTCGTACTCTCAACTCTCGGAGCCTTTCTCGGCTCTATGGGTTCGACGTCGAAATCTTCGACGTCAACTTCAACAGTTCCCACCTCGACAACATTGCCGAAGTCGGGGATTACCCCACCAGCAGTCGCCTCCGGAGCAACGCTCACCGGGGCAACCCCGTGTCCTGCCGAGGATGGCTCTTCCGCTCGAACCACGACGTTTGAGACTGCACCACCCACCTGCATCGACAACACCCACTTCTACACCGCCACCATCACGACCACGAAAGGCGTGCTGACGGTGCAGCTCAATCCAAAGGTGTCGCCGCAAACGGTGAACACCTTTGTGGTGCTCGCTCGCTATCACTATTACGACGGACAGCCCATTACCGATGTCCGCACTCGTGCTTCGTTCACCGCCGGAATGACATTCACCAGCGGATCGGGGCAACCAGGATTTGCCATTCCCGGCGAGATCCCCGCAAAGGGAACCGTGTTTACCCCCGGCGCACTTTCGATGGCACCGGCTTCTGCGTCGAATGGCATCGGCGGCCAATTGGTGTTTGCCACATTTGATCAGGCCGCCGACAACAACCAGCAAGTCACCCCTCTCGGCATCATGCTCAGCGGCGACAAGACGCTCACGGCAATAAACCAACTCGCGAGCGAGTCCGGAAAGCCCACTGCTCTCGCCACGATCACCTCAATCTCTGTCGTTCGAAGCGGAGCGATCCCGAGCTAGATCTCTGTGTTGAGGTCACCACCACCTGAAGGTTGAATCTCTGCGATGGCAGACACCGCTGTGGCCTTGCTAGCGTCGCCGCCCGATGGGAACCGCAAAGCGTGAACGCCAAAAGGCCGGACATCAGGCCCGCCTCAATGTTGAACGATCATTGGATCGACGCGATCAGCGACGACGCCGACTTTTTTCGATCGTTGGAGCTGCTGTCGTTCTGGTTGGTACCGCAGCGCTATTCATTGTGCTGAGCGACAACACTTCGACCTCAACCACTGCAGTAACCACCACCTCTACGACGCTTGAGACCTCAACCACCGTTTCCGCTGCGACTCTCCCTTCAGCAGCAGGGAAACCGTGTGTCGATTTCAATGACACGCTTCCGGCTGGTGCACCTGAAGTGCCCATGCCTGTTGGTGAAGTACCCACGTCACTTGTTGTGACCGACCTCGTCACGGGAACCGGCGCGCCAGTCGTTGCTGGAGATTCGGTCACCGTGAACTACATCGGCGTGTCCTGCTCGACCGGAAAGATCTTCGATTCCTCGTGGGCAAACGGGAAGCCGATCACCTTTCCCCTGAACCAGGTCATCACTGGCTGGTCCCAAGGTCTGATTGGCATGCAGCCCAACGGCCGTCGACTTCTCGTCATCCCGCCCGACCTTGGTTACGGCTCAAGCGGCCAAGGCGGCATCGCTCCTGATGAATCGCTGATCTTTGTCGTCGACCTTATTTCGGCGTCCCCGTCGGCAACTCCAGGGACAGCACCTAACTAAAGCGAACGCTGTCGCTTAGCCGACGGCCTCAGGAAGCGCAGAAACATCGGAGAGTTTTCCGTCTCGGTGAACGATCACGTTGCCCTTCCCAGCGACGCGCCATCCCCCAGTTCCGATGTCATCAATGACTGCGGTGCACGTCGGGAGTTCAAGTAGAACGACACCAGCAGATGCAAGGTCAATCGTTCGTCGGACTTTGTCGGGCGACCATTCATCGCTGCGCGCAATAACCGCGACGCCGGGCAATAGCCCTAACCCAACGGTGAACGCTCCACCACGCGTGTCGACCATTGGGTCGCACAACACATCGGCGCCGGCGCCACTACCCACAAGCGCTGCACCACCACGCCACGAAGAAAGAATCGCGTCGTAGGTCGGGGTGTCTTTCAAGACTGACCTGATGTGCATCGGGGAGACGCCGGTGAGATACAAGAACTTTGCGTTTGCGACAGCAGAGATGTTGTCGGCATCGAGCGCGTCGGTGCGCGAATACACAGGAACCTCGCGAACAGTTGCGCCAAGCTTGGCAAACCATTCGCGCGCAGCAGTAACTGACTTCTGCGGATTTTCGTACGCCCAACCCGTGGCAAGCAATGTCACTTCAGTTGCACCAACAGCGGCGAGAAGTTCCGCGTCGAACGTGCACCCTTCCGAAAATTCTCCTCCGCCAACAAGTGCGAGTGGTCCGGTCATTGGTGTACCTCCGGGACGGTGACGACACGACGAGCACTCACCGACACAAAGTGTCGGAGAGGAAAGACGGCTGTCGACAAAGTGAAACGGTCTATATCGTCATTCATGAGCGGCGTTGTACGCAATGCAGCAGCGATGTCGCGACCGACATGAAATCCGCGCAGCGAACGGGTTGCTGACCAGGGCGCAAGACCGAATACGCGAAGAGTGCCAGGACGAACTACTGGTTCAACGGCGAGCAATCGTCCGCCTGGGGCTAAGAGCGCGTTGATTGCATTTAGCGAAGCGGTGAGATCGGGAAAGCGAATCAGCTCGGCAACAGAGACCACGGTGTCCCATTGGCTTCCACCAGACACGACCCCGTTGTCGATGACCTCGCGAAGAATGCTCCGAGCGCCGGGATCGGAAAGGTCAAGAACTCGACCGTTTGACGCGGCTAGCGCCTGAGCACGACGGCGACCGAGTTCCTTTTCGACAGCTTTAGGGAACCGGCGCTGACCTTCGACGGTCACTGTTTTGCGGGTCGACACGGTACGCACGCTAGTGGGGGCACCGATTGCGGCCGCCAGGGTCGGCATTAAGCACCGAAACCTACCCAGCGGTAACCTTTGGCGCTCTCCGGGATGGCCGGTGACCAGTGAAAGAGGAACGGCTGTGGCAATCGAACGAATCGGAATCATCGGATCCGGGATTATGGGATCAGGCATCGCCGAAGTAGCCGCCAGCACCGGCCACACCGTGGTCCTGCGCTCCCGTTCGATCGACAGCGCCAATGCGATGCTCGCTGGTTTACAGAAGTCACTCGCCCGACAGGTCGAGAAGGGCCGCCGTGAACAAGCCGACGCCGATGCCATCGCCGCACGCGTCACCGCAACCGCCGACCTCTCCGACCTTGCCGATTGCGATCTCGTTCTCGAATCGGTTGTCGAAGATCTTGATGTGAAACTGGCGCTCTTCCGCGAACTCGATGGCATCGTCAAGGCCGACGCCATCATCGCCACGAATACTTCGACGCTCCCGGTCGTCGAGATGGCCATGGCCACCAACCGTCCGGGCCAGGTGTGCGGCGTTCACTTCTTCAATCCGGCACCAGCAATGAGTCTTGTTGAAATCGTTCGCCCGATGACCGCCGACGACGCAACCATTGCCGCTGTCACCGCATTCGCACAGGCTTGCGGTAAGGACCCTGTTGAAGTTGCCGACCGCGCCGGCTTCATTGTGAACGCGCTCCTCTTCCCGTATCTCAACAACGCAGTCAAGTTGCTTGAGAACGGTGTTGCATCTCGCGATGCGATCGACACCGCAATGAAGGGCGGCTGCAACTTCCCGATGGGTCCGCTGCAACTCCTTGACCTTGTCGGACTCGATACTTCGGTTGCCATCCTCGACGCGCTGTATGACGAATTCCGTGATCCGAACTTCTCTCCGGCACCGCGCCTTCGTCGCATGCTGACAGCCGGCCACCTCGGCCGGAAGTCGGGCATTGGTTTCTACGACTACCGCAAGTAAGCCTCCGTCATCGTCGATGACCGATTAGTCGTGTTGCCTATCGCGCCGCCGCATTCGCAGTGGCAATTTCCCGAGCCCGATACAGCCGACGAAAGTGGTCTCGTTGGCATTGGTGCCGACCTCGAGCCCGGCACTGTGCTTGGCGCGTATCGGGCGGGAATCTTTCCGATGCCATTCGACAACGGACCAAACGTTGGGTGGTGGTCACCAGACCCGCGCGGAATTCTCCCGCTTGATGCGCTGCGCGTCTCGCGTTCGCTGCGACAGTCAATGGACCGTTACGACATCACAATCGATACAGCGTTTGATCAAGTTGTTCATGAGTGTGCCAATCCCGATCGCGATGGTGCGTGGATTACATCGGCCATCGACTCCGCCTATCGCGAACTTCACCGATTGGGATGGGCCCACTCGGTAGAGACTCGTGACCGATCGACAGGCGAACTCGTCGGCGGCCTTTATGGCATCCACATTGGCGGACTGTTTGCAGGCGAGTCGATGTTTCATCATTCCCGTGATGCCTCCAAGGTGGCACTCGTCGGACTCGTCGATCATTTGCGTTCACAAGGCGTGATCCTCCTTGATGTCCAGTGGCTCACCCCCCACTTGGCCAGCCTCGGAGCGATCGAAATCCCACGCGCTGAGTACCTGTCTCTGCTTGCCAATGCCTTAGCAATTCCCGTTCGCCCCTTCACTTCAGAGGTGTCACCGTGACAAAGCAACCATCAGTGGGCGACCATGGAGATATGAGCTCGACCCCTTCTGGAGAATCGATTCGATCAGCCGATCGTCCGTGGATGATGCGCACCTACTCAGGGCACTCAACCGCGCGCGCCTCGAACGAGCTCTACCGAACCAACTTGGCTAAGGGTCAGACCGGCCTGTCGATTGCGTTCGATCTTCCAACCCAGACCGGTTACGACCCCGATGATCCGCGCTCGCGCGGCGAAGTCGGCAAGGTCGGCGTTCCTGTTGCCGAAATTGGCCATATGCGCGAACTCCTTGAAGGCATCCCCGTTGGCGGGATGAACACTTCGATGACAATCAACGCGACTGCAGCCTGGCTTCTTGCTCTGTATGTCGCCTACGCAGCAGAGAACGGAGTTGCATCAAGCGAACTACGCGGCACAACTCAGAACGACATCGTGAAGGAATACCTCTCGCGAGGCACGTACATCTTCCCGCCAGGGCCTTCCCGTCGGCTCATCGTCGACATGGTTGCATGGTGCTCGGAAAACATCCCGGCATGGAATCCGATGAACGTCTGCAGCTATCACCTTCAAGAAGCCGGAGCCACAACGGTTCAGGAAATTGCGTACTCGCTGGCAACGGCAATCGATGTTCTTGATGCGGTGCGCGACAGCGGTCAGGTTCCCGCCGATCGAATGTCTGCGGTCGTTGCTTCTCTCTCGTTCTTCGTGAACTCGGGCATTCGCTTTGTTGAAGAAGTGTGCAAGATGCGTGCGTTCACAAAGATGTGGGATGAAATCTGCCTTGAGCGCTACGGCGTCACCGATGCCAAGGCTCGGCGCTTCCGCTATGGCGTGCAGGTGAACTCCCTTGGACTCACTGAAGCACAGCCCGAAAACAACGTGCAGAGAATCGTGCTAGAGATGCTCGGCGTCACCCTTTCAAAAGATGCGCGCGCTCGATCCCTGCAGCTTCCCGCATGGAACGAAGCCCTCGGTCTCCCCCGGCCATGGGATCAGCAATGGTCGCTCCGCATGCAACAAGTCCTCGCCTTCGAAACCGATCTTCTCGAATACGAGGACATCTTCAATGGCTCTCACGTCATCGAAGGCCTCACTGATGAACTGGTTACTGCAGCGCGTGCTGAACTCGAAGAGATTTTGGCAATGGGCGGGGCTTTTTCCGCCATCGAAGAACTCAAGGGTCGCCTTGTTGCATCGAACACCGATCGAGTTCGTCGTATCGAAACCGGCGAGCAGATCGTCGTCGGTGTCAACAAGTTCACCGAAGCCGCTGACTCTCCACTTTCTGGCGATGAGTCAATTCTTCGCGTCGATCCCGCTGTCGAGGCACAGACCATTTCTGAGGTTGAAACATGGCGGGCCGCTCGCGACAACGCTGCCGTCGAAGCCGCCCTCGCCGAATTGCGCCGTGTTGCCCTCACTGACGAAAACATCATGGGAGCAACCATTGCCTTGGCTGTTGCTGGCGGAACCACGGGCGAATGGGCGGGGGCACTGCGCGAGGTTTTTGGCGAATACCGCGCCCCAACCGGCGTCGCAGCCGCTGCTGGCGTCGGCACCATGCCTGAAGATCTTCGAGCCGTCGCTGAACGAGTCAAGACCATGGCCGGCGGTCCTCCGCGGTTCCTCGTGGGCAAGCCTGGCCTTGACGGTCACTCCAATGGCGCTGAACAGATCGCAGTAGCGGCGCGTGACGCCGGCATGGAAGTCATCTATCAAGGCATACGCCTCACCCCAACTCAGATTGCCGCAGTTGCTCGGGACGAAGACGTTGACGTCGTCGGACTTTCAATTCTTTCCGGAAGCCACATGCAACTCGTTCCCGATGTCGTCGAACGACTCCGGGCCGAGGGCGTGACCTGTCCCGTCATTGTCGGCGGGATCATCCCCGAAGATGACCGACCCAAGCTGCTTGCGGCCGGCGTCGCTCGCGTCTACACACCCAAAGACTTTGAGCTCGGCCACATCATGAGCGATATCGCCGCACTTGTTGCTGAAACTCGCGGCTGACGACGTCAGTCGTCGAGTTCTGCGATCACGGCGTCTGTATCGGCGCCAAGACCACGGGCTGCAAAGCGAACTGCGCCAGGTGTCGCTGACAAACGAGCGATCACATTCTGCATCGGGACGCCATCGACTTCGATAATCGCGTTGCGTTCACGTAGATGCGGATCATTCACAACATCAGCCATTGAGTGGACCGGCGCAACCGCAACTTCGGCAAGTTCCGCTTCAGCAAGCACAAGTTCGAGAGGCCGTTGCGACACCCATTCGCCGACGATCTCATCAATGAGCTCGCGATTGGCGACTCGGTTTTCGAAACCATCGAACCGTGGATCATCAGGAGCACCCACTAACGCCATCAGCCGCTGTGCAACCGACTCCGCAGTCGTTGAGATCGCGACCCACTTCCCATCGGAGCACTGATAGGTATTGCGCGGCACCGAATAGGGAATGCCCGATCCGAGACGAGGTTGTTCGTAGCCAGTGAGCGCGTTTGCGGAAAGCAGTGGGCCCATCAGGTGCAACATCGACTCGAGAAGATTGACGTCGACAACCTGCCCAGCCCCTGAGTGCAATGCGACCATCGTGGCGAATGCAGCGACGATTGCCGTCACTTCGTCGGTAAGCGCGATGGGTGGAAGCGTTGGCGCACCATCGGGTTCACCATTCACGTTCGCGAATCCCGACATCGCTTCGGCCAGTGTCGCAAAGCCAGGGCGATCTCGATACGGACCGGTCTGACCGAATCCCGTCACGCGAGTAATGATCAGCTTCGGGTTTGTTGCGTGGAGCGTGTCCGGGTCAAGCCCCAGTGCTTCGAGCTTTCCGGGCCGAAAATTTTCGACGAGCACGTCGGCTGTATCGAGCAACCGACGAAGAACCGACAACCCCTCTTCGGTTTTCAGATCAAGAGCAATGGTGCGCTTTCCTCGACCGGCAACTTTCCAGAACAAGGTGATGTCATCGGATGGATCGCGCCATCCCATATCGCGAACGGTGTCACCCTTCCCGGGGCGCTCCACCTTGATGACGTCAGCACCGAAGTCGGCCAAGTGTCGGGCACAACCAGGTCCGGCCAGAACCGTAGAGATGTCGATGACGCGTAGATCAGATAGCGGCGACGTAGGCACGACCGAAACGCTAACGGCAGAAGCGAGGTGCCGGGCCACCCGCCCTTTGGCCGATCAAGGGCACTGGGTTTCGTGGTTTCGTTCAGCCTTAGTTGCGAGCAGCGGGTCGTGCGCGACGGGATGCCACCTGACGCGACCACCAACGGCCGCTGAATCGCCATCGCGATTCCGGCTCGACTTCCTGTCCCACCATGATTCGAGGTCGGGTGACTTCAATAGCAGCAGCAATTGCTGCTGCCTCTTCAATGGTCGGTTCGGGCGTGATGCGCACGCTCGGCGACGAATCGCTCACAACGGAATGTTTCCGTGCTTGCGATGCGGAAGTTCCTCGCGCTTGGACTTGAGCATCTCAAGACCGGCGATGACCTTCATGCGCGTGTCGGCGGGATCGATGACGTCATCGATGAATCCACGCTCGGCCGCAACGTACGGGTTCGCGAATCGTTCGGTGTAATCCTCGATTAGTTCCGCACGACGCTTTTCGGGATCGGCCGCACCCTGAAGTTCACGGCGGTAGAGGATCTCGACAGCGCCATTCGGGCCCATCACTGCAAGTTCGGCCGACGGCCATGCGAACGCAAGATCGGCGCCAATCGACTTGGAGTTCATGACCACATATGCGCCGCCGTAGGCCTTACGAGTGATGACCTGAATACGTGGAACGGTTGCTTCACAGAAGGCGTAGAGCAACTTGGCGCCATGGCGAATGATGCCGCCGTATTCCTGATCGACGCCAGGAAGGAATCCGGGTACGTCGACGAAGGTAACCAGCGGAATGTTGAATGCATCGCAGGTACGCACGAAACGTGCGCCCTTTTCTGCCGACTCGATGTCGAGCACACCAGCAAGAACCATCGGCTGATTGCCAACGATGCCGACGGATTCACCGTTGAGGCGAGCGAAACCACACACGATGGAACCGGCCCAACGGGGGAAGTACTCGAAGAAATCGCCGTCGTCGACAACCGACGCGATGACCTTCTTCATGTCATACGGAATATTGGGGCTGGCCGGCATGATGTCGATGAGTTCTGGGCAACTGCGTTGCGGATCGTCGTCTGTCGGCATCTCGGGTGCAGTCTCGAGGTTGTTCGACGGAAGGAATGAGAAGAGGTACTTCACGTCGTCAAGGCAGGACTTCTCGTCCGGAGAAACAAACGTGGCCACACCGGACTTGCTCGCGTGTGACTTTGCACCACCGAGTTCTTCGAGCGTGACATCTTCGCCCGTTACGGTCTTCACAACATCGGGACCAGTGATGAACATGTGTGAGGTTTCATCGACCATGAAGATGAAGTCAGTCATAGCGGGGCTATAGACCGCACCACCAGCGCATGGGCCGAGGATCACAGAGATCTGCGGAGTCACACCCGATGCTTGAACGTTGCGATGGAAGATGCCGCCGTAACTAGCGAGCGACACGACGCCTTCTTGGATACGAGCACCGGCACCATCGTTGAGGCCGATCAACGGCGCGCCAACAGAAAGAGCAAGGTCCATCACCTTGTGGATCTTTTCGGCGAAGACCTCGCCAAGTGCTCCACCGAAAACGGTGAAGTCCTGCGAGAACACGAAGACCTTTCGGCCATCGATGGTTCCCCACCCAGTGACGACGCCATCGGTGTAGGGACGTTCTTCGATGCCACTGTCATGCGCACGATGGCGAGCAAGCATGTCGAGTTCATGGAATGAACCCTCATCGAGCAAATAATCGATGCGCTCTCGAGCAAGCATCTTGCCCTTCGAGTGCTGGCGTTCGACCGAACGCTCTGAACCGGCGTGGAGGGCTTGTTCCTTGCGCTCGGCCAGTTGGGCCAGACGCTCGGTCATTGGGTGTTCCGACATGGCGCCAACACTACCCAGCCCGTCGGAGGAGGCTGAAACCTCCCCAAAGCGTCTGTTGGTCCAGATCGGCCTAGGCTGATCCCAGTCTCTCGCTCTCCTCCTATGGAAGGACCCTCATGCCAAACGGTTGGGAACTTGTCATCATCCTCGGGATCATTGCCCTGCTCTTCGGCGGCGCAAAGCTTCCCAAACTTGCCCGCTCCCTCGGTTCCGCCAAGGGTGAATTTGAAAAGGGCCTGAAGGAAGGCGAGACCAAGGGCTCGAAAGATTCAACGTCAGAATCCGACTCGAAGGCCACAGAGTCCACCGATACGTCCGACTCCTGACATTCGCGCCTTTTGGCGCTGAGCAGTATTCCTTACGACTGACCGGCCTTCGGGTCGGTCAGTTTCGCGTCTGGGCCAATTTCGCGGCTCGTTCAACAAGCCGAGGCGCATCGATACGTGCGGCTACTTCGGCGAAGTTGTCACGAGATCCAGTCCAACGAAGTTCATCAATCGTCGTGAACGTCGGCGCGTCGGTCACCACCGTTGCGATCTTTCTGAACAACATCGCGAGTTCCATTTGTTCTTGCAATGTTGCTGCGAGCTTTGCCGCACCTCGAACTTGCACATCCCAGTCCGCTGGGTCAGCCGGAATGTTTTCAATATGCAAGTAGCGACCAAGAACAGTTGATGCCGACTTGGCACCCCAACCGGGCAGCCCTGGGAAACCATCGGATGCGTCGCCCATAAGTGCGAGGTAATCAGGGATCGATTCTGGCGGAACCCCAAACTTTTCGATCACTCCATCGTGATCGAACATCTGACCCTTGCGACGGTCGAATTGCACGACGCGATTTCCAACAACGCATTGGGCAAGGTCTTTGTCGGGAGTGCAGATAAGAACTTGTTGCACGTTTTTGTCAGACGCAGCTTTTGCAGCAGCCGAACCCATACCGTCGTCGGCCTCGTGTTCAACCATTGAGAACACCGAAAAACCCGCAGCGATCAACACCTCGTCGAGCAACGGGAACTGGTTGCCAAGTTCGGGATCAAGATCTTCACCCGACTTGTAGCCATCCCACAGTTCGTTGCGGAATGAATCAACCGTGCGATCGGTCGCAATGCCAACATGGGTCGCGCCTTCGTCCAACATGTTGAACATCGACATCACCACACCACGGGTTGCCGCAACCTCCATGCCGTCGGCATTGGCCCGAGACGGCAGCGCGAAATGGTGGCGAAAGAGCTCATAGGTGCCGTCAACGAGATGTACCTGCATGCCGTCATTGTTCCCCATCTAGGACTAGACCGCCTCAACTAACGGCCGCAAGACCCAAAAACGTTTAGCATTTGATCCATGCCTGAAACCTCAGAACGACTCGTCAATCTCCGCAAGTGGAATATCGGAGTCGGAGGTCTGCATCTCGTGCAGGGCATCCTCATCCTCATTCTGAGTAGTTCATTTGCAATTCCGATCGTCGCAGCCGTGCAGACCGGCCCTCCTGGGGCTGAAGGTTCACTTACGACTGCAAGTAAGACCTTCTTTAGTTTCAACTTCGCGATTGCCATCGCAATCTTTTTGTTTCTTGCAGCTGGCGACCATCTCCTTACATCAGTGACCCCCATCCGGGCCTGGTACGAACGCAATCTGCTTCGCGGAGTGAATTACGCGCGTTGGATTGAATACTCCGTCAGCGCATCAATCATGATCCTGCTGATCTGCCTGCTCAATGGCATCAATAACTTCTACGCCCTCGTTGCAATTTTTGGTGTCAACGCCGCGATGATTTTGTTCGGGCTCGTAATGGAGCAGGTCAACCAAAATCGGGAGTCCGTGAACTGGCGGCCATTTATCTTCGGCTGCATTGTCGGAATTATTCCGTGGATTGCCATTGTGATCGCGCTCTACTCAGCAGCTACCGACAACACAATGATCAACGGGGTTCCTGCAAATGCCGATGGGGTACCCGTCTTCGTATTCGGGATCGTTATTTCGCTCTTCTTGTTGTTCAACTGCTTCGCTCTTAATCAGTGGCTCCAGTACCGCGGTAAGGGAAAGTTCACCGATTACCTCTACGGCGAAAAGGTGTACCTCGTCCTAAGCCTTGTTGCGAAGAGTGCGCTTGCTTGGCAGATCTTTGCCGGCACACTCGCCAACTGACATCTACGAGTTCGGCAACCGTCGAATAACAGCGTCAACGAAACGATGGGGTGCTTCAGCATCCGTCGGCAAGAAGAAGCAGGGCTCGAAGAGTTCTGCCTCGAGCAATGCAGGTGATCCATCATCGAGGCGGATGACGTCATAGCGCCCATAGAGAAGTTCCTCGTTGGCGGCGAGCCAACCGCTCTCACGGGCGATCGTGGTTGCGGCGATCGATGCCAATTCGACGACGGCAAGGATGTCATCGGGTGCAACGATCGCCGTGATTTCCTCCCTGTATTCGCCACCCACAAGCGCACCGCCTTCGGCCAGACGCGCAGCTTTGCGGAACGAATGAGACACCACGCCGTCAAAGAGGACCGTTCCGATTTCGCCCTGATCATCGATGCGTGAAGCGAAAGGTTGCACCATTACCGCAAAACCCTTGGCAAGTACCTGACCCGCGAGTTCCTCAGCGGCAGCATCGTCCACCGCGAAGCGACCCGTGAGTCGACTCCCCGCCGACACCGAGGGCTTCACGACGATTTCTGGACTACGTGCAGACCTGGCAGCCACTTGGAATTGTTCCATTGACTCGGCGAACACCGTCGGCACAATCGGCACCCCGCGCGCAGCAAGACCGGCGAGATACCGCTTGTCCATGTTCCATTCAATAAGCGACACCGCATTGTGAATTGTCCTCATGCGTCGACGCGAGTCCAACCAATGGCGAAACTCGTCAAGCCGATCGACGTAGTTCCATGGACTCCGCACCACGATGAGATCGAACGAATCCCAGTCGATGGTTGGGTCTTCCCACGGCGCTTGGACGAGTTCGATGCCTGAATCGGCAAATACAGTTACTTGGAGCGGAAGGTCGACATCGTCATGAATCGCGTCTTGGTCAATTGTCGTCACAAACGCAACTCGCATGTCGTCACGCTAGCGATCGCGCCGGACGCGACAGAGCCCGGCACAAGGCCAGGCTCTGCACGAATTTCAGGAACAATCAGAAAGCTCAGTTGAACCAATTTTCAACACTGGTGATTTCACACTTCACCGAAGGTGATGTCACATCTTCGAAACTTGAAATCACCACAAGTTTCGAGCCATTCGGGGGTATCGATTCCGGAAATGACGAGCCGCTGTCGATCAATGTGCCCGAGCCGGAGCGGAACTCGTAGTTGAAAATGTAGTTCTTCTCACCTGAAGTTTTGTTCGTGACTTTGATCGTCATTTCCGGCGAACCAAACGTTTCGTCGACCGCGCACTTTTCAACGGTCACGTTGTAGTCGGATGCATTCGCTTCTCCCGACCAGTTCTTCACCGAATCGGAGATTGAGTCAGTTGCCTGACCAACAGCAAAGACAACGAAAACCAGAAACAGGATTGAGGCGATTGTCCCAACTAAGCCGAGCACGATGCCGGCGATAGACATGCCCTTACCGGTACCGCCCATTTCGTTCGCCTTCTTCAGCCCCAAGAAACCAAAGATGATGGCGAGGACACCAGCGATCGGGCCGAGACACACAAAGGTCAAGATGCCGAGCACGAGGGCAGCAATTGCTAATCCGTTGTTCGGGCTAGGCGCACCACCAACCGGTGGGACCGGTGATGCTGGCGGTGTGGGTGGAGCAGGTGGTGGGGTACTTCCCGGCGGTGGCGGTGGCGGTGGCGGTGGCGGTGGCGGTGTACTTCCCGGTGGTGGCGGTGGTGGTGCGTCAGTCATGTGTTCTCCCCCAAGAACTCAGTCGACGGCGGCGCGCCGATGGTCGCACGATAGTTCTCTGCGTTGAAGCATGACGAGGAAACAGTCACACCCCTGATGCGACGAAAGAACTCAGGTGTGATCTTCCCAAAATGCCGTCCATGACGGCCACGACGCAGGCACGGTGCCCAAACCATCGTGATTCTTTGGCCATTCCGCAGGCGCCATTGAGAGCGGGGACGTCGGTGCTTTCTCGCCGTACCAAAGTTCATGAATTCGCCGAACGAAAAACCACTCACCGTCACGCCGCTCATAGGTATCGCGATAAAGGATGAACTGGTGAATCCAGCGATCACCGTCCTGAATCTGTCCGTGGCAATACACCTGGCCAGTTGCATGGTTGGAATCGACAATGTCGATCGCGTGCGTCCCCACGTTCAGCATCGAAATTCCAATCGCACCCAGTGAGTCCGAGAACGATGCCCGTAACGCCTCACGTCCGAAGGTGTCGAGGCCAACACGAACGTCGTCAACAAATAGTTCGACCAGAGCGTCTAGATCGCGGGAGTCGACCGCAACGGCGTAGTGCGAAGCCAACTGACGAATTTCTTCAAAGGCCAAAAGACGTTCGACGGTCGCGGAAAGTTCCTCGGATGCCATGCAGGGAGCGTACGACGGCAGGAGCCGCAGCGTCCGCATTCGATGCGCCGTAACCTCCGACTATGGCCGATCACACCCACACCTCCAACGTCTTTGCTGACGGGTCGATCTCCCTCCGCCTCTATCCCCATAACGAACTCGCGGCGGTCGACATCGTTGAGCAGTTATGCACGCAGGCGGCCATAGCGACTGACAACGGATTCGATGGGGTGATGACGTCAGAACACCATGGCGGATTCGCCGGCTATCTCCCCAATCCATTGCAAACCAGCGGCTTCCAACTTTCAGCGATGTCGAAGGGATGGGCAGCTGCCTGTCCTGTTCTGCTTCCGCTTCGGCCAGTTGCCATGCTGGCCGAAGAAGTTGCTTGGCTCGATGCGCGTTTCCCTGGTCGCGTCGGAATCGGTGTTGGTTCAGGTTCGTTGCCCCTCGACTTCGAAGCGATGGAAATCGACCAAAGCACGGCGGTCGATATTTTCAAACGCGATCTACCTCGCCTCGTCAACATGCTGGCGGGCCGACAACTTGGGGTGATTGAAGGAGATCGCGCATTGCGTGAACTCACCGAGCGATCAATCCCTGTCATCAGCACTGCGATGAGCCCCGCGGCTGTGCGTCGCGCCGCCAATGCAGGCGCCGGAATCATTTTTGACGGCGGAAGTAACCCTGATCGACTGCGCACACTCTCCGATGCCTATGTCGAAGCCGGTGGCAACGCGCCACGCATTCTGATTCGCCGCGTGTGGTTGGGTTCACCACCCAAAGAGGCATTTGAAGCGCAGTTTGAGGTGTACCAGAGCTACTCGCCGACAGAAGCACTTTCGCATTGGCGCGACAACGGCTGGATATGTGGTGATGACGCAGCCTCGCTCGCCACCGAACTCGCTGAAGCGTTGCGCACAACCAACAGCACATGCCTCAACTTACGGATCCACGCCCCCGGGATCGCTCCTGACGCAGCCCGCGAGCAAATCGCTGTTCTTGGATCCGAGATGCTCCCCCGGTTGCGAGAACTTCTCGCAACCAATTGACCGGTTAGGCCTCAATGCCTTCGAGATCTTGACGCACGAGAGTGCGGTAGAGGTCGGCATACAAACCATCGGCGTTCAACAACTCTTCGTGGCGACCACGCTCAACGATCCGACCTGACTCAAGAACCAGGATCTGGTCGGCGCCAGTGATGGTCGAAAGCCGATGCGCAACGACTAACGCTGTTCGGCCTGCGAGCGCAGTGGCCAGCGCCTTTTGAACAAGCGATTCGTTTTCCGAATCGAGATGACTTGTTGCTTCGTCGAGAACGATAATCGCCGGCGCTTTCACCAATACGCGCGCAATCGCCAAACGCTGCTTCTCGCCACCAGAGAGGCGATGACCTCGCTCACCAACAACGGTGTTGTAACCGTCGGGAAGCGCAGCAATCACATCGTGAATCTGTGCAGCCTGACAGGCAGCAACAATCTCTGCATCGGTGGCATCGTGGCGGGCATAGCGAAGGTTCTCGGCAACGGTGTCATGAAACAGGTGAGGGTCCTGAGACACCACGCCAACTGCACCGCGCAAGGAATCGAGCGTGAGATCACGAACGTCGTGACCATCGATACGCACCGAACCTTCGGTGACGTCATACAAACGCGGGACCAGGGAACTCAACGTCGTCTTACCTGCACCCGATGGGCCAACGAGTGCGATCAACTGCCCGGGAAGAATTGAAGCGGAGACATCGTGAAGAACCTCGGCACCGGGGCCATCATCAACCGAGCCGCTCAACCCGATTTCGAGGGAAGCGAGCGACTCTTCCGATCCAGATGGATAGCGGAAGGTGACGTGATCAAATTCAATTGCGCCCTTAGAAGGAGGAAGGTCGATTGCATCTTCTTTGTCATCGAGCGAATTGCGAAGATCGAGGACTTCAAAGACGCGATCGAAGGAAACAAGTGCAGTCATGATGTCGACACGAGCACTCGAAAGCGCAGTGAGCGGTTCATAGATGCGTGTCACCAGTGCCGCTAATGCGACCAACGTTCCAAGCGTGATCGCATCGGAAATAACAAGCTGCCCGCCGATCCAGTACACAAGTGCCGTTCCGATTGCGCCAACGAGAGCAAGCGCAATGAGAAAGGTACGGCTGTACATAGCGCTCTGAATGCCCACATCACGGACCTCTGCCGCTCGATCGGAAAATTCTTTGTTTTCGCGCTTTCGATTTCCAAAGAGCTTCACCAAAAGTGCGCCCGATACGTTGAAGCGTTCCGTCATCTGCGTGTTCATCACAGCGTTCAAGTCGAAACCACGTCGCGTGATCGCCGACAACCGCCGCCCAACTCTCTTGGCGGGGATGATGAAGATCGGCAAAACCAGAATGCCAATAATCGTCAGGCGCCATTCCAAATAGAACATTGCGATCAATGTCGTGATTAACACGATGACGTTTGAAACAACCGAACCGAGGGTGGTGGTGACTGCGCGCTGCGCCCCGATGACGTCGTTATTCAGTCGACTCATCAGTGCACCAGTTTGAGTACGCGTGAAGAACCCAATTGGCATCGCCGATACGTGATCGAACAACTTCACCCGAAGATCGAAAATCAGTCCTTCGCCGATGCGCGAGGAATAGAGGCGCTCACAGAACGACATCGCGGAAGAAAAAACCGCCGCGGCGATAATCACTGCGGCAAGAACGTGCAAGAGCCCGCGGTTGCCTTCGGGAATGGCCTTGTCGATGATCTGACGAAACAGCAGGGCCGGAGCAAGCCCAAGTAATGCCTGGATCACGATGACGATCAGGAATGCTGTGATCGCCAACCGATACGGACTGGTGTAGGAGAGCACTCGGAGGATTGTCCGGCGACTGAGCGACTTACCGGCGATCGCGTCGCGGTTGCCGGCCATCATTGAATGGAGCGAACTGGGCATCATGGTGGGATCAGGCTACGGCCCTGAACGCGCCACCGGCGCCTCGAAGGCGCCGGCGTTGGTGGCGGAAAGTGAGGGATTCGAACCCTCGGTGACCCGAAGGCCACAACGGCTTTCGAGGCCGCCCCATTCGTCCGCTCTGGCAACTTTCCGTCTTCGACACTAGTGGCCGCCCTTCGAAGGGGGCCAACGCCGGTCTGGGACGGGTTCCGGGTTAGCGAAGACTGGCGAAGTAGGAAGACAGCAGTTCGCTGCACTCCTCAACCCGCACATCGGAAGTCGTCGTGAACTCATGATTGAGTCGAGGATCACTGCCCAAGTGATACAGCGAACCGCACGCACCGTTTTCGTAACTTCGAGCGCCAAACACGACACGTCCAACGCGAGCATTGACCATGAGGCCTGCACACATGGCGCATGGTTCAAGCGTGACCACCACCGTGGCGTTCTCGAGTCGCCAGGAACCAACTGCGGCAGCCGCATCGCGAACCGCCAGAAGTTCCGCGTGCGAAGTGGGATCTTGTGACTGTTCGCGCTCGTTATGGCGTCGAGCAACGACTTTGCCATCGATCACAACGACGGCACCGATCGGAACTTCACCCTGCTCGCCAGCGAGTCGCGCTTGTTCGAGAGCGAGGCCCATGAGGTCGTGATCGGAGAGTGTGGAGGCATCGGCTGCTTCTCCCATTTCGTCTCCGATCACGTTTCTCTCAAAGCCTTTTGGCGGAGGGAGTGGGATTCGAACCCACGGTGAGTTTCCCCACACACGCTTTCCAAGCGTGCCGATTCGGCCGCTCTCGCACCCCTCCCGGGGACCAACCGGCGGGGCCGAATGGCATTCCAGTCCGACAGGGTATCGTTCCTCCAGACCCGCTCTCGCGTGTGGCGGTCGGGTCCTGTGCAATCGGAACCCGCGAATCGAGTCAGGGCCGGAAGGCAGCAGCTCTCAACGGGACCACCGATGTGCCGCAGGTCGCCTGACCGTCACACGGGGGGGCGGGTCGTTTCGCGCCCCGGACCCGATCCAACTTCGGGCGATGGCAGCCCCAGACGATCGGTAGGCTCGCCCCGATGTCCTACCAGTCGCTCTACCGTCGTTACCGCCCGACCCGCTTCAGCGAGGTCCGTGGTCAAGAGCACCTCGTCTCGGCACTTCGCAACGCCGTCACCGAAGACCGACTCGGTCACGCCTACCTCTTCTCCGGGCCTCGCGGGACGGGCAAGACCTCAACTGCACGCATCTTGGCCAAGGTTCTCAACTGCGAGAACCCAGCCGGAGGCGAACCCTGCTGCGTGTGCGATTCCTGCCTTTCAATCGATGCCGGCACCAGTTTCGATGTGCACGAACTCGATGCTGCTTCCAATAACGGCGTCGATGCAATCCGCGATCTCATTTCCAGTGCGTCGCTCGCCACACCTGGTCGTTACAAGGTGTACATCCTCGATGAAGTCCACATGCTCTCGACAGCAGCATCGAATGCACTGTTGAAAACGCTCGAAGAACCACCGTCGCATGTCATCTTCGTGTTGGCAACCACCGACCCCCAGAAGGTGCTGCCCACCATCCGCAGTCGCACGCAGCACTTCGAAGTGCATTTACTTTCAGCTGCCGATCTCGAAGGTCTTGTCGACCACGTCGTTGCCGACGCTGGTCTTGAACTTTCACCCGAGGGTCGCGCGTATGTGCTGCGCGTCGGCGCCGGTTCTGCACGCGACACCCTTTCGGCACTCGATCGCGTTGTCGCTGCTGGCGGAATCCCCGATTCGGAAGATGCAGTCGACGAACTTGTCGAAGCGTTATGCGAACGCGACACCGGTCGTGCACTCATTGCCGTCGAGGGCGCGCTCTCTCGTGGTCGCAACCCACGCGTTCTTGGCGAAGCGCTCATTGCCCGACTGCGCGACGTCTTTCTTGCATCGGTTGGCGCCGACCTTTCGCGTCTGACCGACACCGACCGCGCCCGCGCTACGGAACAGGGCCGTCGCCTTGGTGCTGCGGGCGCAACTCGCGCACTCGAATCACTCGGCGAAGCATTCGTCGGAATCCAAGACGCGCTTGATCCGCGTATTCCGCTTGAAGTCGCACTCGTGCGTCTCACTCGCGACGACGCCGACATTTCACTTTCGTCATTGGCCGATCGCATCTCTCGTCTTGAACGCGATGGCGTTGTTGCGGCCGCCGACCCTGCACTTGCGAGCCCTGGTCCTGCCCGCCCGACTGCACCACCTCCTCCGGTGGCCAACGACGACACCGACGAAGAACACACCGATGGTAGCGCCATGCCAGCAGCCGGTAGCCGTCCTGCCGATGTGGCTCGCCAAGAACTCGCTCGTCGCTCTGGTGCTGAAGAGGGCGCGCGCCCTGCCCGTCCGGCGGCTCGTCCGGCCCCCGGCAGACCTGCACGACCGGCCCGTCCCGGTTCCGCTCCAGCGGCACCAGCGGCAAGTTCTCCAGCTGCACCTGAGCCCGAACCGCAAGCCGAACCGCAACCTTCAGCCGATACAGCACCGCCCGCAGCACCAGCACCCGCGGGCGGGACAATGCCTGCACTCGTCGACCTCACGCGCATTTGGAGCGACACACTCCTTCCCGCTCTCCCCCAGCGGTCTCGCGCCCGGTTCTCTGGTGGCCACTGGGTCGAGGTCTCGGAAGGTGTCGCCGTGTTCGGGCTTCCCAACGAACCGCACGCAACGCGCTGTGAAGAACTCCGCCCCGAGGTCGAGTCGATGCTGTCGGCGCATTTCGGCACAACCGTTCCCATCCGACTCGTTGTCGATGGTTCGGCTCCCGACCCTTCAGCACCTCGCGCTGTCGCCGCTTCGCGCCGCGCCGCCGCCGACGAAAACCCAGTCGACGAATCCATCGACCTCGACGACCTCACGAATGCCCGAGGAACAGCGACTGCCGGTGTCGACCGCATCGCTGCTGTGTTTCCCGGCGCTTCACTCGTCGACGAAGAATAAACCCCTACCCCTTCGCCCCTCCGGGAGCCCACATGTCAGATCAGTTCGATCTCGGTTCGATGTTGAGCCAGGCAATGGCCATGCAGCAGCAGTTCGAAGATGCCCGGAACGAAGCCGCGTCGCGCGAGTTCATCGGTCAAGCCGGTGGTGGCGCTGTCGCCATTCGCATCACCGGCGGACTTCACGTGCTCAAGGTTTCAATTTCTCCCGAGGCCGTCGACCCTGCAGACGTGCCAATGCTTGAAGACCTCGTGCTCTCAGCATTTCACGATGCACTCGCACAGATCGACGCGATGCAACAAGAGGTACTCGGCCCATTCCAAAACGCAGGCATGCCCGACCTTGGCGACCTCGGCGGTCTTGCCGACCTTGAGGCGCTTGGGCTCTTCGGCGCACCCGGCGACATTATTGAGATCGACACACCCAATCCCGGCGAGCGCGCGTGAGCGTGTACGCAGGTCCGGTACAGGACCTCATCGATGAACTCGGTCGACTTCCTGGCGTAGGCCCAAAGTCTGCGCAACGAATCGCGTTTCATCTCCTGAAACTTCCGACCGAAGATGCCCTCAGAATCGCGACTGCAATCGCCATCGTGAAAGAGCGCGTCAGTTTCTGCACTCTTTGCTTCAACATTTCCGAAGGAGACGCGTGCGGGATCTGCAGCGATACGCGTCGAGAAGCAAGCGTCGTGTGTGTCGTCGAAGAACCCCGCGACATCGTCGCAGTTGAGAAGACTGGCGAATACCGCGGTCGCTACCACGTACTGCAAGGCGCTATCAGCCCCATCGAAGGCATCGGCCCCGATCAGTTGCGCGTGAAAGAACTTCTCGCCCGTATCGAGCCTGAAGGCATCGAAGAAGTCATTCTCTGCACAAACCCGAACATCGAGGGTGAAGCTACGGCGATGTACCTGGGACGACTATTGAAACCACTCGGCATTCGAGTGACCCGAATTGCCAGCGGACTACCTGTCGGCGGTGACCTCGAGTACGCAGACGAGCTCACACTCGGCCGCGCCCTCGAGGGTCGCCGCGACGTCGACTAACTCAGATCGACTCAAGAAGGATGGCGTCGCCCTGACCGCCACCACCACAGAGTGCAGCAGCACCCTTGCCACCACCGCGACGCTTGAGTTCCATAAGGATGTGCAGTGCAACGCGGGTGCCTGACATGCCGATGGGGTGACCAAGTGCGATTGCGCCTCCGTTGACGTTGGTTATTTCATCGGTGATACCGAGCTTGGCCATTGAAGCAACGCCTACCGCAGCAAATGCTTCGTTGAGTTCGAACAGGTCAAGATCACTGAGCTTCATGCCAGCTCGATCAAGCGCATTGTTGATGGCATTTGCCGGCTGATCAAGCAGCGAAGCATCGGGGCCAGCAACCTGGCCGTAACCAATGATGCGACCAAGCGGCGTGATTCCAAGACGCTCAGCAGCGGCTTCCGACGCAACGATGACAGCGGCGCCACCATCGGAAATCTGCGAAGCATTACCAGCAGTGATGTTGCCGGCCTTATCGAATGCTGGACGTAAAGCACCGAGTGAGTCGAGTGTGGTCTCGGCGCGAACACCTTCATCTTCAGAGAAGAGTTTGGGATCGCCCTTGCGCTGCGGAATCTCGACCTTGACGATTTCATCATTGAAGAGTCCGTCGGCTTGGGCCTTGACTGCACGTGCATGTGAGAGCGCGGCGAGTGCATCCTGCGAATCGCGACTAAGGCCAGCGGTAGCTGCGTACTTTTCTGTTCCCGCACCCATTGCCATTTGATCAATGGCGCAGAACAAACCGTCGAACATCATTGAGTCGACAACCTTGCCGTCACCCATGCGCAGACCGGCACGTGCGCCAGGCATGAGGTACGGAGCGTTGGTCATGGACTCCATGCCACCGGCAACAACAATGTCGGCTTCGCCGGACTGGATGTAGAGGTCGGCGAGGTGGATCGCGTTGAGACCCGAGAGGCACACCTTGTTCACGGTGGTTGACGGAACGGACATTGGGATGCCGGCCTTCGTCGATGCCTGGCGAGCTGTCATCTGACCAGCGCCACCCAAGAGCACCTGGCCCATGAAGACGTAGTCGACCTGATCGGGGGTAAGCCCGGCGCGCTGAAGCGCGGCGCGAATAGCAATCGCTCCGAGGTCGGAGGCTTCGAAACCGGCGAGTGCGCCAGAAAGCTTGCCGATGGGAGTACGGGCGCCAGCGAGAATGACCGATCCAGCCATGTCTGAACCTCCAAGAGGATGAGTACCTAGCCGCCAACTCAGACAGGTGGTCGGCTGGAGGGACGGTGATGTCCCGGGACAAAACACTACCCGTCGGTAACTCTCGGGGCCTCATGGCCCTAGGGCCGTCGATCACATGGCCCCCCGAGTGGCGGAAACGGTAGCGTTCGGCCCCATGCAGCAGATCATCGACGCCATCATTCAAGGAGCCCCCGGCGAGGAACTCGCGGCCATCCCCCTGCCCGAGTCCTATAAAGCCACCGTCGTACTCGCGTCCGAACAGACGATGTTCGACGGAATGGACTCAGGCGACAAAGACCCCCGTCAGGCACTTCACCTTCAAGAGATCGCCATGCCTGAACTGGCTCCCGACGAAGCCGTCATCGCGGTCATGGCCAGTTCGATCAACTTCAACACGGTCTGGTCCTCCATCTTTGAACCCGTCTCGACCTTCGGATTCCTCAAGCGTCTCGGCAAAGAGAGTTACTGGGGCGCACGCCACGACCAGCCGTTCCATGCTGTTGGTTCCGACGCATCGGGCGTTGTGCTGCGCGTCGGTAGCGCCGTTCGTAAGTGGAAGGTCGGCGACAAGGTCGTTGCCCACTGCAACTACGTCGATGATCAAGACGCATCAAGTCACAACGACTCAATGCTTGGCGACAATCAGCGAATTTGGGGATTCGAAACCAATTACGGCGGCCTCGCCGAACTTTCTGTCGTCAAGGCCAACCAGCTCATGCCGAAGCCCGCACATCTTTCGTGGGAAGAAGCGTCGGTGAATGCTCTGTGCAACTCGACGAGTTACCGAATGCTGGTGAGTAAGAACGCTGCCCAAATGAAACAAGGTGACGCCGTGCTTGTGTGGGGTGCATCAGGCGGCCTCGGCGGTTACGCCGTTCAATACATCCTCAATGGTGGAGGCACCCCGGTCGGCGTCGTTTCCTCCGCGGAAAAGGTTGCGCTTCTCAACGACCTCGGCGTTGAGCATGTCATTGATCGGCGCGAAGCCAACTACAAGTTCTGGGCCGACGAACACACTCAGGATGAATCCGAGTGGCGTCGTCTCGGCAAGGACATCCGTTCAATGATCGGTCGCGATGTGGACATCGTGTTCGAACATCCCGGTCGCCAAACATTCGGTGCGTCGGTGTTCGTCGCTGCACGAGGCGGGACCATCGTCACCTGCGCTGCAACGAGCGGCTTCATGATCGAATACGACAACCGTCACCTCTGGATGAAGTTGAAGAACATCATCAGTTCCCACTTCGCGAATTACGCAGAAGCATGGGCCGCAAACCAACTCATCTGCGAAGGCAAGATTCAGCCGATTCTTTCTGCTGTGTATCCGCTTGATCAGACCGGTGAAGCCGCCTACCAGGTCCACAAAAACCTGCATGAGGGCAAGATCGGAGTGCTCTGTCTTGCGCCTTCTGAAGGCCTCGGCATCGACGATCCAGAATTTCGCACCAAGGTCGGCGAGGACCGCATCACTGCGTTCCGTCGCCACGGCGCCTAACACCCCCAACGAAGGACCAATCCAATGGCCATCACTGCACGCCGACCCGGCGAAGACGAATCAGGAGTCCAGATGAGCGAAGCTGCTGCAAACCAGAAGCCACTGCTTACCGAAATTGATCACATCGCAATTGCAGTTCCGGACCTCGGCGCAGCAATTGACTACTACCGCGAGACCTTCGGTGCAGTTGTCGATCATCGTGAAATTGTTGAGAGCGACGGCGTTGAAGAAGCCCTGTTGAAGGTGGCAGAAAGCTACGTGCAGCTGCTTACCCCGACTCGAGACGACTCCACCGTCGCCAAGTGGCTCAACAACCGCGGTGGTCCTGGCATTCATCACGTTGGCTATCGCGTCGCTAATTGCGCCGAAGCGCTCGATGCAGTGAAGGCTCAGGGCTTTCGTGTCCTTGACGACGCTCCTCGCCCCGGATCACGCGGCACCACCGTTGCGTTTATCCACCCGAAGGATGCTCTCGGCACCCTGATCGAACTCGTTCAGGAGTAACGCTCAGCAGTTCTTGCGTTTCCAGTTGTCGACGATTGAGGCAGCAAGCGAGGTCTCAGCAAGATCGGGGTAAGCGTTTATCGCACTCGCAGCCGACTCAAACGATGACGAGTTCGACAGTGTTGTTCCGATCCAAGCGGAATAACTCTTGAGTGTTTCAAGGGATGCAGAGATATCTACCGGCGCCCCCTTGATCGCAGCAGCGAACAATTCAACGTTGCTCGCTGCATCGGTGAGAATCCGCTGCCTCTCGGCGCTCCAGTTACCGGAGTTCTTTGGCTGAAGGTCACCCATGTCCAAAGCCGAAGCCAGTGCCGAGCAGGGCGCTTGCAACGACGCGGGAAGCGTTGAGGGCGACTGCGGAATTAAGGAAGTTTCCGACGCCGCTTGCGTTGTCGTCGATGCCATTGATGACGTCGTCGATGACGTCGCGGAAGACGTCGAAGAGGACCCGCAACCTGCAACAACCAGCGCTGTTGCGAACACGAGGGCGATGCCGAATGAACGCCAGACCGGAGCCGTGATGCGGAAAGTTCCCATGGCCTGACTCTATGAGGGCATTCGCCCGCTACGGTGCCGCCTATGACCGGCGTGAACTACACGGTGACTGAACTCATGACGGCCACCGCCGATGCCATCAAAGACCGGCTCGGCGGCGCAGTGTGGGTCGACGGCGAGATCTCTGGCCCCCGAGAGTCCCGGGGGCATTTCTATTTCGACCTTGTTGATCGCGACGACAAAGGTGCAGTCACAGCCAAAGTCCCAGTTACACTTTGGAGTCGGACCCGCACTCGGGTTGACCAAAAACTGCGTGAGGCCGGAACTGTCCGACTCGAAGAAGGAGTCAAGGTACGCATCCGCGGTCCGCTTGAACTGTGGCTCGCTGGCGGACGCCTGCAACTTTCAATGCAGGACATCGACCCTGCATTCACCCTGGAAGCACTCGAATCAGAACGAGAACGCGTACTCGCGGTTCTTCGCGCCGAAAACCTCATCGATAAAAATCAAGCACTTCCGCTTTCTGCAATGCCGCTTCACATTGCATTGATCACCGCCGATGAAAGCGCTGCCCAAGCCGACTTCATGCATTCACTCGTTGAGAGCAGCCTCCCGTGGCAGGTGGCCTTCATTGATTCAAAGGTGCAAGGCGCAGGCGCCGAACGCACGATTGCCGCTGCGCTACGCACGGCGCAACGAATGAACGTTGATGTCATCGCGTTGATTAGAGGTGGCGGGTCGCGCCTTGACCTTGCGGTCTTCGATCACGAACTCGTTGCCCGCACTATCGCAACATCATCACTACCGGTTTTCACCGGGATCGGTCACGAAATTGACACGAGTGTGGCCGACGTCGTGGCGCATACTGCGAACAAGACACCAACTGCTTGCGCCGAAGCACTCATTGACATCGCGATGGACGTTGTCAACCGAAGCGAAGTTGCCTGGAGCGACATCGCGGAAATCGCGACAACGACAATCGATTCCGAGCGCGAGCGCTTGGCGCGCTGCGCCCGGCACGCCGCCATCGGAGCCCGCACACGCCTCACCGTCGAACGCCACCGCATGGCCACCATCACCGCCCGACTTTCCCGAACGATCGAAACAACCACGAAGTCCGAAAAGCAAAGTCTCGATCTTTTCGCCGCTCGACTCAGTGCCGTCGACCCGGTTCGTACCTTGGCTCGCGGCTGGTCGATCACCCGCACCACGAGCGGTACCGTCGTGCGACGAGCCGCCGATATTTCTCGTGGCGACACACTCGTAACAACCGTGGCCGATGGCACCATCACCAGTACTGCAACCGATATCGATTGAGAGAACCAATGGCAACCAAAAAGAGCACCTCTGATCCCCTCGGATACGCAGATGCGGTCACCGAACTCGAAGAAATTCTCAGCGAACTCGAGGCCGACGACGTCGATGTTGATCGCTTGGCCGAACAAGTTCGCCGCGCCGCCGACCTCATTGAACTTTGTCGCGGCCGTCTCGAAAACGCACAGGTTGAAGTCACCAGAATCGTCGCCGATCTCGATGCACTCGACAGCGACGACGAAGAGGAAGAGTGACATCCCCAACTCCTGTCGCTGTACCTGCTGCGCTCACCGCAGTTGTCGCTCCCGTTGAGGCGCGGCTTCGGTCCATTCTTGAATCCGAGCGCTCTCGGTGGGTTGCAGTCGATTCCGATCTCGAGGCACCGCTCAACGTCTTGACGCGATTTATCGTCGACGGGGGAAAGCGCCTGCGCCCTGCGTTCTGCCACTGGGCGTTCGTCGGCGCTGGCGGTATGGCTGATGACCCCGCAATCATCGAAACCGGCGCTGCGTTCGAGTTGTTGCATGCATTCGCACTTGTCCACGACGACGTCATGGACGGATCTTCAACGCGCCGTGGCGAGCCCACTATTCACAGCACCTTCGACGCAGAGCACAGCTCAAGCCAATGGAACGGCGAATCCAGGCGCTTTGGCGAGGGCGTTGCAATCCTGGTTGGTGATCTCGCCGAGGTGTACGCCGACCGCTTGATGTCGAATGCTCCACAATCAGCATTCGAGATTTGGAATGAACTGAAGATCGAATTGAACATCGGTCAATTTCTCGACGTGCTCGGCGCGGCACGAGGGGACGTCGATCTGGCGACGGCACGGCGAATCGTTCGCTACAAGTCCGGCAAGTACACCATTGAGCGTCCGTTGCACGTTGGCGCAGCTCTCGCAGGACGCCTCGATGAACTTCAAACACCGCTTTCTCGCTACGGCGAGCCATTGGGTGAGGCATTTCAGTTGCGCGATGACATCCTTGGCACCTTCGGTAACAGCGCGCGAACTGGGAAACCTGTCGGTGACGATCTTCGTGAAGGGAAGCCCACCCCGATGCTGGCAATCGCTCTCGACCGCGCAACGAATTCTCAGCGAGACATTCTCAGTCGCGTCGGTTCCATTGATCTCGCGCCCGAGGACATCCTCGCCATTCAGTCGGTCTTCACTGACACCGGGGCATTGTCCGAAGTTGAAGTAAGCATCACGCAATTAACGGATCAAGCAATTTCAGCACTGGACGATGCGGCGATTACATCAGAAGCACTAGGCGCGCTAAGGGAACTTGCCGTATACGTGGGTGCTCGCGACATCTAACCGTCGGATGTCAGGCGAAGGACTCGATCGCCTGTTCCAACGGAAGCTCAATGACGCCAATGTCGGCGGCAACTGCGGCCAACCAATCGGGACGAATTCGAGCGCTCACCACAATTGGATGTTCGATGTCTGAATCCTCAAGCACGAAGCGCACGTAGTCGAGCGCGTAATCGGGTGGTCGCGGATCGCGACTGAGTTCGAGCAATGCATAGGGGTCGGGGGTCACTGAACCCGAGGCTGGCAAAACGTTGACGTACGGGGTTGGCGGCTGTGGCCCGCCACCGACGATGCCCGAACCATCGAACAGAACCACTCCGTGGACAAGGCTCGTGCGGGCGCCAGCAACCAAGAGTCCGACCCAGGCTCCAAACCCACGACCAACGATTGTGACCGGACCCCGATCCGCCAAGACGGCATCGACATCAGACATCAAACCTTCAGGGGTGTAGCCGCCACTAACGGGAACTTCAGAGTCGCCATGACCAGTGAAATCAAGTGCGATCACAGGCCCGTTCCATGAGTTGGTCCAAGCAGGTCGAGTTCGCGGTGACTGTTCGCCCAAGCCGTGTAGCAACAAAAGTGGGCGCCCTTCACCTTCGGCCAACGTGTGCAATGCCAGTCGTAGAGAACCGTTCAGGAGAAACTCAGTACGCCGCTTCATCGGAGTGGCTCCAAAAACTTGAGCACAAGGTCAGCAATGGACCGCGTTTGTTCGATATGCAGAAAGTGGCCAATGTCGTCATAGAACTCAAGCTGTCCGCCAGGTGGAATGAACGGTTCGATGTCTCCGCGTCGGCTCTTCCACCCCATCGGATCGTCTTGAACTCCGGACAACACGCCAAGGAACGGCATTTCCAATGCTGCAAGGTGGTCGAGCGACCAGCCGGGGCGCCACGGGCCAAAGCCACCGAGATGCAACACCGGATCGATCTTCCATCGCCACCCTTCGTCGTCGTGACGGGCGCCGACGGTGACGAGATATTCAAGCCACTCGCGCGAAAGTCGCGGATTCATCGGCTGACGTCGTTCGGCCAAGCCCGCGATCGTGTCGGGACGCCGAGTGAGCTCTGCGCGACGTCGACGGCGATCAAGTCCCGAAGCCAAATCAGCGCGTCGCATTCGACGACGCTCACGATCGTTGACATCAGGAGAGGAGAACTGGGACGGAAGGCCATCGAGATTCACGAATGCTCGGGCCAACGAAGGCCGGCCATCGAGAAGGTCAAGTAACTGGCCTCCTCCCTTCGAATGGCCAAGCAAAACGATTGGTTCGCTACTGATCGATTGAATTGCCGCGAGATGATCGCGAACGTCAGCGGCCCACCCATAGAGATGAGCGTGATCGGAATCACCGTGTCCACGCGCATCCCACGCGACAACTCGCCAACCGGCATCAGCAATCATCGGTGCAAAAACATCGAAGGTGCGAGAGAAATCGAAACCTCCGTGCACCATCGCAATGACTGGAGCGTCGGGCTCGCCCCACTCATTCAACGCAAGTCGAAGACCACTGCTATCGATAGAGCCAGTGCGATCAGGTGCTTTCGCCCCCGGAAATTCGCGTGTCTGATCAGTTTCGGGCACATTTGCGAGCCTAGGTCGCCGACCCCGGCAGTCCGTATTCCCAATGGCCGTAGACTTCACGAACCATGCAGCCGAACCAGATCGACGTGCACGACACCGCCGATGAGCGCCTCCGCCGCGACGGACAGCGCTACACCGCCAATAGACGCGCACTTGTCGATGCCATGGCTTCAGCCGACCGCCCAGTCACTGTTGTTGAACTCATCGATGTCGCAACGGGAATGCCGCAAAGTTCCGCGTACCGAAATCTGTCAGTACTAGAAGATGCTGGTGTTGTTCGCCGGCTTGTTACAGCGGATGACACAGCTCGATTTGAGTTGGCCGAAGACCTCACTGGCCACCACCATCACCACCTCATTTGCGAAGCCTGCGGAACCATCACTGACATCGACGTTCCGACAGATCTAGAAGACGGCGTAGCGACCTTCGCCGCTTCGATTGCGATGAGCCACGGCTTCCGCATCGAACACCACCGACTCGATCTCATTGGTGTGTGCCCTGCCTGTTCGACCGCGGCTTCCTGACCGCTACCTTCCGATCAATGTCCACTCCGTCCAACGAGGCCTCGCGTCGCCGCACATTCGCCATCATCAGCCACCCTGATGCGGGCAAAACCACGCTGACCGAGAAATTTCTCCTCTACGGCGGCGCGCTCAGCAGCGAAGCCGGCGCGGTGAAGGCTCGCTCCGGCCGCCGCTCTGCCACCTCCGACTGGATGGCGCTAGAGCAGCAACGTGGAATTTCAATCACTTCAACCGTGCTCCAGTTCCCCTACAGAGACTGTGTCATCAACCTTCTCGATACACCAGGCCACCGCGACTTCTCAGAAGACACGTACCGAGTCCTTGCGGCTGCCGATGCGGCTGTCATGGTTCTCGACGCAGCCAAAGGTATTGAGCCGCAAACGCTCAAGTTGTTCGATGTCTGTCGCCAACGCGACATGCCGCTTCTCACGTTCATCAACAAGTGGGATCGTCCCGGCCTCGACCCGCTCGAGTTGATTGACGAAATCGAACAACAAATTGGCCTTGTCGTTACACCCGTGACGTGGCCAGTTGGTATTGCTGGCGACTTCCGCGGCGTGATCGATCGCCGCGATGGTTTATTCACTCGTTTCACTCGTGTGGCGCGTGGCGCGACCGAAGCACCAGAAGAAGTTGTTGACCCTGCGCAAGCAGCAATCGATGAGGGCGATGCGTGGCAGGCCGCCCTTGATGGCATCACGTTGCTCGATGAAGTTGGTGCCGATCTCGACGTCGAACTGTTCGTCGGAGCGCAGTCCACACCAACTTTTTTTGGTTCTGCACTCACTAACTTCGGCGTACGCAAATTGCTCGACGCAATTATTGATCTCGTACCTTCACCAAGCGCGCGCCCAGATGCAGCGGGCGATATTCGCAAACTCGACGATCCCTTTTCAGGATTTGTCTTCAAGGTTCAAGCAAACATGGATCCTTCGCATCGCGACCGTATTGCGTTCCTCCGAGTGTGTTCCGGCAAGTTCGAACGCGGCATGGTCATCACCCACGGTACGACCGGTAAACCATTCGCAACGAAATATGCCCATCAGGTGTTTGGTTCGGAACGCGAAACAATTGACGAAGCATTTCCGGGCGATGTTGTCGGGCTTGTCAATGCCACCGATGTTCGAGTTGGCGACACACTCTGGCTCGATCAACCCGTCGAGTTTCCCGCGATTCCCAGTTTCGCTCCCGAATACTTCTCGGTGGCGCGAGTGAAAGACACAGGTCGCTACAAGCAATTCCGACGAGGAATCGCCCAACTCGATGAAGAGGGTGTCGTTCAGGTCCTGCGCGATATCGATCAAGGCGATTCCGCTCCAGTTCTCGCTGCAGTTGGCCCCATGCAGTTCGATGTTGCCGTCTACCGACTCGAAAACGAGTTCGGCGCTCCCGTTGAGCTCTCGCCGACGAATTACAAAGTCGCCCGGCGTACCGACCGCGAAAGCGCATCAAAGTTGCAGGGGATGCGGGGTGTCCGAATCCTTGAGAAGGCCGACGGTACGCTCATGGTGCTGTTCGAAAGCCAGTTTTGGCTCGAGCGCCTCGAGGCCGACAACCCCGAACTCGTGCTTGAGCGTCTGGTCGCCGAAGGCAGCGCTGGCTGATCGGTTGGCGTTCCCCCGGATCTGAATCGGGTATCGCAATGAAGCACGCCAAACCCGTCCCAAAAACGCCGTGGCGAGTCTTCGGCCTCGCAGTGATCGCTGTGGCCGTCATCGTCGTTGGGCTACTCATCGTCACCAATGGCTCGGATTCGAAAACAGCCGACAGCGATAACGCTTCCTCTGAATCTCCGACAACCACTGCCACGAAAACCACCACAACCACCGAAGCCCCTTACGACGGTTGGGTGAACCCGAACTCTTCGGGTTCCATGTGGAGCACGAAGGTTCCAGGCGTTCTTACGTTCCGTGGAAATCCAACACGCTCTTTTTATGGACTAGGCCCCATCCCCTCGGCGCCCAAGATTCTGTGGTCCTACCCACAGAGCGGCGGCATGTGCGGAAAATCGACCGACGGCTCTGGCACATCAACATGGTGCGGAACCGGTTGGACGGGCAATCCGAATGTTTATGAGTCCAATGGCAAAACGATTGTTTCGTTCGGCGCATATGACTACGCAGTCCACTGGCTTGATGCAGAGACCGGCAAAGACATCATCAGCCCATTTAAAACTGGCGACATCATTAAGGGAACGGTGACTACTGATCCCGATGGCTATCCGCTGACTTACAGCGGATCGCGAGACAACTTCTTGCACATCATCGCCACGGACCGAGGCCAAACGCCGGTTGAGCTCTGGAAGCTTTCGGCATATGACGGAGTTCAACAGGTTTGGAACGATGACTGGGATGGTTCACCGCTCATCATCGATGACTACATGTTCGAAGGCGGCGAGAACAGCTGGTTCTACATCGTTAAGTTGAATCGCGGATACGACGCCGCAGGCAAGGTCACTGTTGCGCCTCAGGTCGTGTTCAAGACTCCAAGTTGGGACGCCGAGCTCCAGTCGAATATCCCTGATCGACAGTTCTCAATCGAGAACTCCGTCGCGATCACGGGGAACACCGTGTACTTCGCAAACTCCGCCGGTCTGGTGCAGGGCTGGGATATCAGCAAACTGAAATCGGGCGGAACACCAACTCGAACATTCCGGTTCTGGACAGGCGATGACACCGACGCATCGGTTGTCGCCGACAAGGACGGATTCCTCTATATCGGTTCCGAGTACGAACGACGGAACGCAAGATCAACCGAAGTCGGCCAGATCATCAAGCTTGATCCAACGAAGCCAGACAATCCGATCGTGTGGTCTGTGAAAGATCAAGCCCCTGGGAAACAAGGGATCTGGGCGACTTCTGCCATTGCAAACGGCATTGTGTACGCGGCAACAAATGCCGGGCGCGTTCTTGGCATCGACCAAAACAGCGGCGAGATCGTTTGGCAAAAGAATCTTGGATCCCAAACTTGGGCATCACCTGTTGTTGTGGACAACACGCTGATCCAGGGTGACTGTCAGGGAAACCTCAATGCCTACGACGTTTCAAATCCCCGCATCGACCCGCCACTCAAGTGGACCGTGAAACTCAACGGCTGCATTGAGTCAACGCCCACTGTTTGGAAGGGCCGGATCTACGTCGGCACTCGTGGTGGTCAGTTCTTTGCAATTGGCGATTGATCGCTGAACCCGCTCCAACGAGCAATGACAGCGAATTGCTGACAACTGCTCCGGCCTCTTCGATCGCTAGATACGCCGCCAAGATCGCCACCACGGCCCAAACCCGGCCTTCCTGGCGATCCCCCGCAGGGACTACAACCCCATTGGAATGCCCGATCCATTGGGGTTCTCGGGCAAGGCTTTGGCCCCAGTTCGGCGCGTCCTAGACCCAGCTGGGCCCCACTCTTTTCGCTACGAACGGCCCATTTCAGGTCCGGAGAGCGTCTCGCGGTACTGTTCAGGCCTCGCACGGGCCAGTCCGTGCGCGTTTTTTGCCCGCTCCAGATACCGAGGAGCCCTCACCAGGATGGACCAGATGACCCAGGTTCTCGCCGCCGAAGGTGGCTACCAGGCCTTCACGCTCACCAGCACTGAATGGGGGTGGCTGATTTTCGCCGCCGCCGTTGCTGTGATCGCACTGCTTCTTGGCGTCGTGCTTATGCGCGGCGTCCTCAAGCAGGAACAAGGCACAGAAAAAATGCAGGAAATCGCTGGCGCGATTCAGGAAGGCGCACTCGCCTACCTCAAGCGTCAGTTCCGCACGATCGGCATCATCGTTATCCCGCTTGCCGTTGTCGTGTTTCTCACCTCAACTGCAATCAACAAGATGCCAATTCTTGAAGTAGGTGGAAAGAGCGTCATTGGCGGCGAGGAAGTCATGACCTTCCTGCAATCAGGCATTGCCCGCACCGCAGCCTTCATCATGGGCTGCCTCTTCTCTGGGGCGATCGGCTTCTTCGGCATGTGGCTCGCCGTTCGCGGCAATGTCCGCACCGCAGCCGCTGCGCGTCGTAGCGATTTCAATGCGGCCCTCACGGTCGCCTTCCGCACCGGTGGTGTGGCTGGTCTCTTGACTGTTGGCCTCGGCCTTCTTGGCACCGTGGTCATCGTGATGTTGTTCCAGAACACCTCGACTTCGATCCTCATTGGCTTCGGCTTCGGTGGCTCGCTGCTTGCACTGTTCCTTCGTGTTGGCGGTGGCATCTTCACCAAAGCTGCCGACGTCGGCGCCGACCTTGTTGGCAAGGTCGAAGCAGGGATCCCTGAAGACGACCCCCGCAACCCCGCCACGATCGCCGACAACGTTGGCGACAACGTGGGCGACTGTGCCGGCATGGCCGCCGACCTCTTCGAGTCATTCGCCGTCACGCTCGTGGCGTCGATCATCCTCGGTGTCTCAGCGTTCCAGGCCATCGGCCTTGGCGTGAACAAGACCAACCCCGTTGACGGTGTCACCATCATCACTGGTGGCGGCGTTGCCGTGAAGGGTCTCATCTTCCCGCTGGCCGTTGTCACAATCGGTCTTATTGCATCGATGATCGGCATCTTCGTGGTGAAGGGCCGACCGAGCGATGGCAACGATGCGCTGAAGGCCATCAACCGCGGCATCTACACCGCCCAGATCATCGCCATCATCGGCGCTGGTCTTGTTGCCTTCCTTTACATCGGTAACCCCGAGGGTTCGACAATTTCACACCCCGGCGCTCGCCTCTTTGGCGCCATCGTTGTTGGTGTCATCCTCGGCTTTGCTGCTTCAAAGATCACGCAGTACTTCACCTCAACCAAGACCAAGCCCGTAAAGGACATCGCCAAGGCAGCCCGCACTGGTCCTGCCACCACGGTGCTCGAAGGTATTTCTCTCGGTCTTGAATCGGCAGTGTGGGCCATCGTCGCAATTGCTGTCGCCATTGGCGCTGCACTCGGTCTTGGCGGCGGCAACGTTGCGTTCTCGCTGTATCTCGTTGCCCTTACCGGCATCGGCATGCTTGCCACCACCGGCATCATCGTGGCCGAAGACACCTTTGGCCCGGTTGCCGACAATGCCGCGGGCATTGCGGAAATGGCTGGCGAGTTCGAGGGTGAACCCGAGCGAATCATGGTTGGCCTCGATGCAGTCGGTAACACCACGAAGGCCGTTACCAAGGGCTTCGCTATCGGCTCAGCCGTTATCGCCGCCGTTGCGTTGTTCGCTTCGTACGCCGAAACAATCGTGCGCGCCACAACCGACGTTGTAGAGGTTGCCCTGGCGGAACTTGATGGCACGCTTGCCAGTCTTGTTTCGATCAACGTCGCCGATCCGAAGACATTCATTGGTCTACTTATCGGTGGTTCGGTTGCGTTCTTGTTCTCTTCACTTGCCATCCGCGCTGTGTCTCGCACAGCCGGAACAGTTGTTGAAGAGGTTCGCCGCCAATTCCGCGAGAAGCCCGGCATCATGGATTACACAGAGCGTCCCGATCACGGCGCAGTGATTGACATCTGCACCCGTGCATCACTTCGTGAACTTTCCACGCCTGCACTTCTCGCAGTCCTTACGCCCGTCATCATCGGTTTCGGCATTGGTTACCTTGCACTCGGTGCATTCCTTGCCGCAGCAATCGTGACCGGCCAGCTCATGGCCAACTTCCTGTCCAACGCAGGTGGGGCATGGGACAACGCCAAGAAGTACATCGAAGATGGCAACGAAGGTGGCAAGGGTTCGGAAACCCATAAGGCTGCCGTCATCGGCGACACGGTTGGCGATCCATTCAAGGACACCGCTGGCCCAGCACTTAATCCGCTTATCAAGGTGATGAACCTTGTGTCGCTGTTGGTGCTTCCCGCCATGATCGAACTGCAGGACAACAACATCCGCTTCGTCGTTGCCGGCGCAGCACTTGTGGTTGTGGTTGGCGCCCTCGTGGTGTCGAAGCGCTTTGGCAGCGGTATCGAAGCTGCTGCAGAAACGGTCAGTGCCTAAACCAATCAGACGCTGACGTTCCAATCGAGCACGGAACAGAAAGGGGGCCTGGCATCGGCTAGGCCCCCTTTTTCGTTCCGTTTTCTGGCAATCAACTATCCACGCATTTCGAAGCGAAATAAAAGGTTTCGTTCAGAAAGTCGGTGGAGACGTGTAACACTCGGTCAGCCTTAAAGAAACATTTCATCCATATGGTCTTCACAGCGCTGATTCCCATTCAGCTATTCACTGAAGGAGACCGTAGTGAAATTCACTGGAAAGAAGCTGGTCGTAGGGCTAGCCACGATGGCGGGGATGGTGGCACTCACTGCCGCTCCTGCCTTAGCTCAGGAGGAGGTCACCGGAGTACTCACCGAAGAGTCGCTCTCAGCGGAGGCCGTCCAAGTTGTACTCGACAACATCTGGGTGCTTATTGCAGCCGTTCTCGTCATCTTCATGCAGGCGGGCTTTGCTCTCGTGGAGGCCGGCCTCACACGAGCAAAGAGTGTCGCCAACATCATGATGAAGAATCTGATGGACTTCGCTGTCGGCGTCCTTGTCTTCGCAGCAGTTGGCTTCGCTTTTGCCTTCGGCGAGGGCAACGGATTCATTGGCACCGAAGGATGGTTTCTCAACTCCGAAACCTTTAGCGCCGGCTGGTTAAACCTCAGTCTTCCCACCTTCTTCATCTTCCAGGTGGCATTTGCTGCAACTGCAGCAACAATCGTCTCTGGAGCCATGGCAGAACGGACCAAGTTCAAGTCCTACTTCGTCTACAGCGCACTTATTACCGCCATCGTTTACCCGATCATCGTCCACTGGGTATGGGGTGGCGGATGGCTTGCAACGCTCGCAACTCCGTTCCATGACTTTGCTGGTTCTGGTGTCGTTCACACCACTGGCGGCATCGCTGCACTTGTCGGCACCGCAATCCTCGGGCCACGAATTGGCAAGTACGCAGCGGACGGCACACCTCGTGCCATTCCTGGCCACTCGATTCCGTTTGCAATCATCGGTTGTTTCATCCTCCTGGTCGGATGGTTCGGCTTCAACGGTGGATCGGAACTCGCTGCAGACTCGGCTGTGCCGGCGATCGCCCTTACGACACTGCTCGCGGCTTCTGCTGGGGCACTTGTTGCAGGGCTGGTTACCTGGCTCAAGGACGGGAAACCCGATGTCGCGATGGCCGGCAACGGTCTGCTCGCTGGCCTCGTAGGCATCACAGCAGGCTGTGCTGCGCTCAATAACTGGAGCGCCGTCATCGTCGGAGCAATCGCTGGGGCACTCGTTGTGGTCTCGGTGTACTTCTTCGATCGGATCAGGATCGACGACCCCGTCGGTGCAGTCTCAGTTCACGGAATCTGTGGAATCTGGGGCGTTATCGCTGTGGGCCTGTTCGCTGCTGAAGAGTCCGACTACTGGAAGCAAGGACTGTTCTTCGGAGGCGGTACCGACCAACTCCTTTCGCAGCTTCTTGGAATTGCGGCGATCGTTGCATTCACTGCAGTCACAATGACGATCGTCTTCATGGCGATCAAATACACCATCGGACTTCGAGTGAGCCCGAACGAAGAGGTTGAAGGCCTTGATGTCCATGAGCACGGCTATGCCGGCTACGGAGTCGATGTCGTCACGGGATTCAGCGATGAAGTTCTCATCGGATCGACGGGTAGCCCGTCAGGAAAGCAGGTCTGATCATGGCAACACTAGTAACAGCAATCGTTCGTCCTCATGCCCTTGATGGAGTCAAGAACTCCCTAAAGGCGGCCGGGATCACCGGTATTACTGCTTCCGAGGTCAAGGGCTTTGGACGCCAGGGCGGTCAAACTGAAACCTACAGAGGTGCTGAATACAAGATTGATTTCCTGCCAAAGATCAAGTTGGAAATCATTGTGACGGACGATCTGGTGGACACAGTGATTTCCACCATTTCGGCGGCAGCATCTTCAGGAAAGATCGGTGATGGAAAGATTTGGACGATTCCCGTTGGGACCCTTGTCCGAATTCGAACCGGGGAGTTAGGCGACGAAGCCGTTTAATCCCTCGTCCTTTCATTGGATAGTGAGCGGGCCCGACTTCAGTCGGGCCCGCTCTCTGTTTTGCGTCACACGAATTTTTGTCAGTTCGGGAAGCTAAGAGTGAAGATAGCGCCGCCGTTGTCGGCGTTTTCGACACGAACCGAACCGCCATGGTTTCTTGCGATTTGATCGACGATTGCGAGTCCTAGGCCTGAGCCTGGCTTCGATCGCGCCTCTGCAGATCGGTAGAAACGATCGAAAACGTGTGGCTGATCAACAGGCAACACGCCTGGTCCGTGATCGCGAACCTGAACAGTCATAGGACGGACAGTCACTTCAACTACTGAGGGCGCATCGCTGAACTTCGCTGCATTATCGACAAGATTCCCGATCGCACGTGTGAGTTCACGAGGTCGACCGAGCATCGTCGCTGGCTCGGCAACGACAATGACGTCGCGTCCGGTTCGTCGACGAGTACGTTCCGCTACTCGCTCCACAAGCTGATCAAGCGACACTTGCTCTTCTGGTTCGTCATCCCAAGTATCGGTAGCGAGCTGCACGAGTTCATCGACAAGTGAGCCCAACTCTCGCGTTTCCGATTGCAAATCAAGAAGAATGGCTTCGCGAGTTTCCACCGGAAGATCCGGATAGCGCTGGAGCGTCTCAACATTTGTTCGAAGGCTTGTCAGAGGTGTGCGCAATTCATGTCCCGCATCTTGCACAAGTTGTTGCTGCTGATCGCGAGATTGACCCAGTGCGGCAAGCATCGTGGCGAATGAACGAGCTAAGCGGCCGGGCTCATCCCGACCAGCAGCAGGAACATCAACATCCAATCGCCCAGTAATTGCCACCTCTTCTGCAGCATTGGTGAGTTGCTCCAATGGTTTGGTCGAACGTCGTGCGATTAACCATCCCGCAATTGCACTTACGACACTCGCCACAACAACCACGAGGAAAAGGCGAATCCGCAAAGCCGAAAGCACTCGGTTCGTTTCGCCGTAGTCGCGTGCAATCTGAACTGCGCCGCCCTGAGCGATCCCAACAGTCTTGACCCTCCACGTCGTTCCATCGCTCGACGTCGTGCGGGTTTGGGTCCCGCGACCCGTCGCAGCAATGACTCGATCTCGAGCATTGACCGGAAGTTCATCTACTCCAATCGCCGCAACCGATGCGCCAGAACGATCAAGACATTGAAATGCGACTCCCTCTACTGATCCCTCGTCGATGCCACGCCGAACGCCGGGAAGTTGTCGGCGATTCGTGTCACCGAAGCACGTCACTGCGGCCTGGCGCCCTTCTGGATCTTGAAAGCGCTGCGCGTACGTATCAAGGTACTGATCGACCTCAACACGAACTCGTTGATCAGTTACGACGTAGGCAGTCGTCGCCACAATGATTGCGGTGACGGCAGTAAGCAACGCCATCGCAATAGCAATCTTCCCTCGCAGTGTCATGACGCACGCAGGCTGTAGCCGACACCGCGGACGGTCTGAATAATTCTTGATTCGTTACCCTCTTCGGTCTTGCGTCGCAGATAGCCGATATAGACCGCGAGAGCTTTTGAGTCCGGGCCAAAGTCATAGCCCCAGATCTCGTCATAAATCGTGGAATGTGAAAGAACGACTCCTGTGTTGCGAGCAAGGAGTTCAAGAAGATCAAACTCGGTCTTCGTTAATTCCATCTCACGGCCACCGCGCCACGCGCGACGTGCCGCCTCATCGATGACGAGATCGTCGACGGTGATCTGCGCTGGGGCATCTGTTTCATCAAAGTTGCTGCGTCGCAGCAACGACCGAACTCGAGCAAGTAGTTCGTCGAGGGAAAATGGCTTGGGGAGATAATCATCAGCTCCGGCATCGAGGCCGGAGACCCGATCGGAAACCTCTGTTCGGGCGGTGAGCACCAGAATCGGCAACCGTGACCCAGCCGATCGAAGTCGTCGGCACACGGTTAATCCATCCATATTGGGCATTCCGAGATCGAGAAGAAGAAGGTCCACACCTGAACCAGTTGCAGCCTCGAGGGCAGCGATTCCCTCGGTAACTGCAGTCACCACGTAGCCCTCAAGTTCAAGCGCTCGGGCAACCGATTCCCGAACCGCCCGATCGTCTTCTGCCACTACAAGGTGCGCGCCCATGGCATCGTTCTAGTCGCCAAGTGTGAGACGTGGGTAAGGGAGCATCCATCCCTCCCTCACCACGCTCTTACCTTCCGGAAAGAGGGTCTACGAATGACTCAATCCTGCGTTTTTGGCATCGATATCTCTCACATGAAACTTCGACGGGTGAACCTGCGCCTATGGTCAGCCCAATGAATTCACCTCACTCCCCCCGACGCGCGCGGCGATGGATTGCCGCTGGCTTCTTCGCTGGCACCCTTGCGCTTGTTCCTGTACTTGTTGCCTGTGGTTCTTCTTCGAATTCCGACGACACCTCTGCATCGACGAACACCACTCTGCCCGAGGCTCGTACAAGAACACTCGACAAGGTCACCGTAACCGGCGATGTTGGAAGCAAGCCGACGGTCACGTTTGACCCTGCATTTGTTGGTGAAAAAGAAGACAGCCTTGTTCTTGTGCCAGGGACAGGCGCCGAGATCACGGCAGGACAGCGCGTCACCGCCAATTACATCGCGATCAGTGGCAATGACGGAAGCGAACTCGACGATACCTACGGAAAGACTCCGCAGAACATCATCCTTGACCAAAATTCGCTACTTCCGCCCGTGTACAACGCAATGGTCGGACAGAAAGTTGGCGCGCGCATCCTCGTTTCTGCCGACGTCACTGCTGAGCAAGGGACATGGATCCTCTTTGTGTTCGACATCATCGGCGCACAAGATATTCCGACTTCGGCATCAGGCACTCCCGTCACTCCGCCGGCTGGCCTTCCCGTTGTCACCGTCGTCGATGGCGTTCCGACCATCACGCCCCCTACCGGCACTCCGCCAACCACACTCATTTCACAGGTGCTCATCAAGGGGAATGGCCCTGTCATCACCGCGGGACAAACCGTCCTTATGCAATACACCGGCATGATCTGGGCCAGCGGCAAGGTATTCGACAGTTCCTGGGGTGGCGCTCCGGTGGAGTTCCCCGTCGGTGTCGGCCAAGTCATTCCCGGTTTCGATGAAGGACTCGTCGGCCAAACAATCGGTTCACGCGTGCTGCTCGTCATCCCACCCGACAAGGGCTACGGAACTGACGGCAATGCCCAAGCCGGAATTGCCGGTACCGACACGCTGATCTTTGTTGTTGATCTGTTGTTGGTCAGTTAATCGTCCCCGGTTACAGACCCGGATACCCGCGCATCATCGAGGCCATTAACGGCGACTCCGGCCCTTCGGTCGGTTTCGTTGGCACCTTCGTGATTTCGTCGGAATGTTCGGCAACGAGCTCGGGCGTGAGTTCTCGATCGGTGAACCCGTCATTCACCGCAAAAGCAACGCGCCCTACGTAGCCAGCCCCAACAGCAAAGCACTGTCCACTCACATCACAACTCTCGTGCGCTAACCACACGACCAGCGGTGCGACCTTGTCGGGATGCAACCACTCTGCGAGTTGATCACTCCATGGGATCGGACCGAAGCCTGTTCCAATGCGCGTCTTGGCATACGGCGCGATCACGTTGACGCCAATGCCCGCGGCCTCCCCCTCTTTTGCCATTGCAATGGTCAGACCAATCACACCGGCCTTCGCCATCGAATACACCGTGCTGTTTTCGAATCCGCCGTAGCCAGCACCGGACGAAACGTTGATGATGCGTCCGCCGCCGTTCTGCTGCATGACACGCCAGGCAGCACGACCAACATTCAGTGTTCCCATCAACTGCGTCGAGATGACGGTGTCGATGTGTTCATCGGGGAAGTTTGCGAAAGGCTGCATTCGGACTTGCCCGGCGTTGTTCACGCAAATGTCGACCGTGCCGAATGCGTCGAGCGCTGTCTGAATAATCGCGTAGGCACCTTCGACCGATGCGATCGTGTCGTAGTTCGCAACTGCGGTTCCGCCTGCAGCAGTGATCTCAGCCACGACTTCGTCGGCCGGGTTTACCGCCGGGGCTTCACCGGTGTCGTCGGTATCACTGATGGCGACGCCGAAATCGTTCACGACAACCCGGGCTCCCCGGGCGGCGAGAAGCAGCGCGTACTCGCGACCGAGTCCGCGTCCTGCTCCTGTGATTACTGCGACGTCACCATCGAAAGAAAGTTTCTCCATACCTGCAGTCTTGTGCAGGACCCGCCGCTCTGCGCCAGAAGGAGACACCTGCTCAATCGGGAGGGGCCGTTTCGCTGAAGGCCTTGAACTATAGGGTCGTTAGCGAAAATAACTATTTGCTCTAAATCCTGAACCTGTTCCCTCGAAAGGCCATCCCCGTGCCAACCCCTTCCTCGCCTGCTCCGAAGATCCTCAAACTCCCGATCGGCCTCAAGGCAAAGGGCGAACGCAAAGAGTTCGACAGCCTCGGCACCGTGATGGTTCCCGCCAACCGTTACTGGGGAGCGCAGACCCAACGAAGCCTTGTTCACTTCAATATCGGCAACGACCGCATGCCTCACGAGGTGTACCACGCCTATGGGTATGTCAAGAAGGCCGCAGCGATTGTCAACACCAAACAGGGCCGCCTTCCCCAGTGGAAAGGCAAGTTGATTCAGCAAGTGTGCGACGAAGTAATCAGCGGCCAACTCGACGAAGACTTCCCGCTCTATGTCTGGCAGACCGGTTCAGGCACCCATTCGAATATGAACGTGAACGAGGTGGTGTCGAATCGCTGCATCCAACTCGTTGGCGGCAAGCTCGGCTCACAGGAACCGATCCACCCGAATGACCACCTCAACATGGGGCAGTCCTCGAACGACACGTTCCCAACCGCATTGCACATTGCTGCCTACACGATGGCGACGACCAAGACGATCCCTGCACTCAAGCGACTCGAGAAAGCACTCGAAAAGAAGTCTCGAGAGTGGAGCTCAGTTGTGAAGATCGGGCGCACGCACCTTGAAGATGCAACCCCACTCACAGTGGGTCAGGAATGGTCCGGCTATGCCGCCGCTCTTGCTGACGCCATTGTCGATGTCGAACACGCCACTGAAGGGCTGCTTCGTCTCGCAATCGGCGGCACCGCAGTTGGCACTGGCCTCAACTCGCCCGTTGGATTTGGAGACGAGGTTGCTGCCGTCATTGCCAAACTCACCGGCTACAAATTTCAAACGGCAGAAAATAAGTTCGCGGCCCAGGGCACTCTTGATCGTATGGTCCGCGCCCACGCCGGATTGAAGTCAGCATCGGTCACACTTTTCAAGATCGCTAACGACATGCGTTGGCTGGGCTCGGGTCCGCGCACAGGACTCATGGAACTGATCCTGCCCTCGAATGAGCCCGGCTCCTCGATTATGCCTGGCAAGGTCAATCCAACGCAGGCCGAAGCGATGCTCATGGTTTGCATTCAGATCATGAGTTCAGATGTTGCGGTGCAGATGGGTGGAGCTGAAGGTAACTTCGAACTGAACACATTCCGACCTGTCCTCATCAACAATTACCTGCACTCGGCGCTGATCATGGCCGACATGTGCGATCGCTTCCGCGAGTTCATGATTGAGGGCGCGCAGCTGAACCGCCCAAAGATTAAGGAAAACATCGACAAATCAGTGATGCTGGTGACCGCCCTGTCGCCAATCATTGGCTACGACAAAGCATCGGTGATTTCGCATTACGCCATCGACAACGACCTCACCCTGCGTGAGGCAGCGCTCCGCAACGGTGTGTCCCAAGAGCTCTACGATCGGGTCGTTGTACCGATCAATATGACCCACCCCGACGGTGCAAAGTCGAAGTCGAAGTCGAAGTCGAAGTCGAAATCGAAGTTGGCAGCGAAACTCCCAGTGAAGAAATACGCTGCGAAAAAGAAGACGGCCCGACGATGGACCAGCCACTACGTGGTAAGTCCTCGCTTATTGCCGAAGTCGGAGACCGCAACTTCTTCACTTCATGTACGAGCGCCGAAGATCGGATGCGCCGACTACTCGCAGAGTTCATCGGCGCCTACGGGCTGAAGTTTGCCCTGTCTGCAGGCGCAGCGTGCCTCGTGACATCCGGTGGCGGCGAACTCGGCGCCTGGGGGATCTATCTGGTGGGTCCATGCGTCGGGGCGATCATTGCTGTGGGTGTGGCATGGGTGCTGCGAGGCCCCGCCAAATCACAGGAGGCCCGAGCCGCAATGGGAGACCCCACCGCCGCCGAGTAAGCGATCAAGGCCATTCTCGGTTCGCCAACCTCGTGCGCAGCCGAATTCAAGCCCAGCCTCTCGCTGTTCTAGGATGACCGCTCCCGCCGGCGCAGGCCGGTTATGGGGCTGTAGCTCAGTTGGCTAGAGCACCTGCTTTGCAAGCAGGGGGTCGTGGGTTCGATTCCCATCAGCTCCACCATTTCGTTTCAAACGCCGCCCCATCCGGGCGGCGTTTGGCGTTCTACGCCCCTACACCCGAGATGCCCGTGAATCAGGGCTCCCTGCTCATCGAGCACCACCGCTAGCGTTTCGCTTCATGAAACTGCATCGCCGCCCAAAGGTCACCGTCGATCCCGATCGTCCGGTTCCTACGCCTCCAACCAGCGCGCAACTGGGTGGGCTCGGTCGAATCGGTCGATCTGTCGCGAAGCGTCACCGCTGGGTTGCGCTGTTGTGGCTCGTGATCATCGTGGCGGCCGGCTATCTCAATGTCGCATTCGCAGGGAAGACCTCTGACAGCTTCAGCGCGCCTGGTACGGATTCACAGGCCGCATACGACCTTCTTAACGAAAAGTTCCCGTCGCAGAATGCCGCGACCGCCAATCTCGTGTTTTGGGTACCTCAAGGTCAGGTACTGACCTCGCCCCAAAATGCAGCGGCGGTTGCGAGCATCGTTGCCGCGGTGCAAAAGATTGACGGTGTTGCTCCCAACGGTGTTCTTGATCCAATACTTGCCAGCGCGCAGGCCGTGAACCTCGGACTTGGGAATATTCCCAACTTCCTTTCGCCAAATAGCCAGATTGCGTACACAAGCGTCACCTTCTCCGAAACTGTTCTTGAATTGATGAGTGAGTTCCCACCCAACGGTGAGAAAGCTGCGACGGCGTATCCCAACCCGTACAACGAATTACAAGACGCGATTAACGGAGTGAACGCAGGCCCTGTTGAGGTAAAGATCGGCGGCGCCATCGCTGACACATGGAACCAGCCAGTTTCATGGTGGGGTTCGCACGCAGACGAAGTTGGTCTGGGGCTTGGAGCAATTCTTCTGCTTGTTGCTTTCGGTTCCATCTTCGGAATGGCCATTCCGATTTCCACCGCGCTCTTCGGTGCAGTCACCGCTGGTGGACTCGTCCTGCTGCTCGCAGATTTCATCACTGTGTCATCGGCAGCGCCCAAGGTGACATTGATGATCGCCATCGGCGTCGGACTCGATTACTCACTCCTAATCGTGACTCGATATCGCCAGTTCCTAAAGGACGGTTACCAAGTCAACGATGCCGTCGGCATGGCTCTCGCCACCGCAGGAAAGGCGGCGATGTTTGCGGGCATCACCGTGGCCATTGCACTTCTGGGCTTGCTCCTTGTACCCATTCCGCTTGTGCGCACGCTTGGTGTTGCTGCCGCAATCGGCGTTGGCGTCATGATCCTCGCTGCACTCACGTTGCTGCCAGCCTTGTTTGGATTGGCTGGTCACAAGATCGACAGTTTCCGATTCCCCTTGGCGTTTAGGGACACCAGCGCCGACCCTGAATCAAGTTTCTGGGGAAAGTTCGCCACGCGCACGTCGAAGCGACCATGGACGGCGCTCATCATCGGAACCGTTGTTCTGCTCACTTTCGCCATCCCATTTTTACGTATCGATTTCGGAATGCCTGACGATTCCTCAATGCCCACGAACCTTTCGCAGCAGCAGGCCTTCGTATTGATGAACGAAGGCTTCGGCCAAGGAGTCAACGCTCCCCTCATCGTCGTTGCATCGGTTCCTGGCGCAACTGGCGCAACGCTTCCGGCAACGCTGCAACCGCTCACAACCGAACTCGGTGTTGGCAAACCTTCGGGCACTGTTCCCGGCGTGCAATACGCGGTTGGCCCGATCCCCAATGCTGCAGGCGATGCTGCGATCTATCAGGTCATACCGTCGAGCGGTCCAAACTCAAACGAAACCCAAACCCTGGTTTCGGACCTCCGAAACGGGATCAAAGCGCAAACTGCCGGGACAAATATTGAGGCCTACGTTGGTGGCACGACCGCAACCCTTATCGACCTCACCGCACTTGTCGTGAAGTACCTGCCTTACGTGGTCGGTGCGGTCGTGCTTGGTGCCTTCATCTTGCTGCTGATGGTGTTCCGCTCCATCCTTGTGCCGCTCAAAGCCGCCCTTATGAATCTCATCTCCATCGCTGCCGCCTACGGCATTGTCGTTGCGGTCTTCCAATGGGGATGGGCGAAGGAATTGGTTGGTCTGCATACGACCATTCCGATTGTTTCGTTTGTGCCGCTCATCATGTTTGTCATCCTCTTCGGACTCTCGATGGATTACGAGGTCTTCCTCATGTCTCGTATCCGCGAAGAATGGGACACCTATCACGAGCCGCGAAAGTCAGTGGTTCTTGGCGTCGCCAACACCGCTCGAGTCATAACAACCGCAGCACTCATCATGATCGCGGTGTTCTTCTCATTCGTCACGATTCAGAACCCAACTGTTCAAGTGCTCGGGTTCGGTATGGCGGTCGCCGTGCTACTCGACGCAACCATTGTTCGCATGGTGCTCGTTCCCGCCATCATGGAATTGTTCGGCAAAGCCGCCTGGTGGTTCCCGAAGTGGCTTGAATGGTTGCCGAAACTCAACATTGAAGGTTCGCCCGAACTCCTCAATGCTGAAAAGGCAAACGAAAAAGCGACGGCTACAGCGAATGATTAGTGAACAATCACGCCACGGATATTCTTGCCATCACGCATGTCCTGATAGCCCTCGTTGATCTGATCAAGGGTGTAGGTACGAGTGATCATTCCGTCGAGATCGAGTTGACCCTTACGGTAGAGCTCAGCAAGTCGAGGAATGTCGGAACGAGGATTCGCTGAGCCGAACAACGAGCCCACAACCTGTTTCTCGCTCAAGGTGAGATCAATCATTGGGATGTTGTTGCTGGCTTCCATCCAAGGGTGGATGTTCGTCACAACAACACGACCGCGCTTTGAGGTGAGGGCCATGATCGACGCCATCATGTCGCCACTACCAACGCCCATCGTGCAAATCACCTTGTTGCAGCCACGGCCCCAGGTTTCCGCCATGATCAGTTCAAGAGCTTCTTCCACCGATGCCGACGTGTGCGTGGCACCAAACTTCTGCGCCGACTCACGCTTGAACTCCACTGGATCAATAGCGAAGATCCGCTCGGCACCAGCAAGTTTTGCACCCATTACTGCAGCAGAACCAAGTCCACCGACACCGATAACGGCGACGTTGTCGCCAGGCTTCACTTCAGCGGCGTAGACCGAAGAACCCCAACCGGTGGTGGCTCCGCAACCAAGGAGCACAACCTTGTCGAGCGGAAGATCAGGAAGCACCTTCACCGCCGACCATTCGTGAACAACGGAATGAGTCGCGAAGGTTCCGAGACCGGCCATGATGAGCGCGTCTTGGCCCTTCACATGAATACGCGAAGTGCCATCGAGCATTCGGCCGCCCATGACCATGGACCCATTGTCGCAAAGGTTGGAATGGCCATCGGCGCACGAGGGGCACTGCCCGCAAACTGCGACAAATGAGAACACGACGTGATCACCCGGAGCGAAGCCACGCACGTCGGGACCGACAGCTTCAACGATGCCCGCACCTTCGTGACCAGCGATCCAGGGATATCCGCCGTGAGGCATGTCGCCGGTAATGAAGTGCTCATCGGAATGGCAAAGGCCAGACGCAACATTTCGCACTAGCAATTCCGCGCCCTTCGGCTCGTCGATCTCGACATCTTCAACAGACCACGCGGTGTCCTCTGGACCCCACAACATTGCTGCACGTGCCTTCATGCCGACTCCTTCGATCGATTGCGAATTATTAGTTCAGAACTCAAGCCGGGCGACGGACTGTCAGTGACTTGCAGTTGTCGTACATGATCAGTTGCTGTTGGTCAGCGCTGAAGCCGGCCTCGGTGAGATCAGTAATGAACGTGAACGGATCGGCCATGCCTTCAGTGTGCGGCCAGTCCGAACCCATCATCAAACGATCAGCCCCCAGCGTGTCGCGAAGTAGATCAAGATCGTCTTCGTAGAACGGCGACACCCAAACGTTCTGCTTGAACTGTTCGACCGGATTGTTCTTGAACATCGAAGGGGTCTGTCCGTAGATCTTGGAAAGACGCTTCAGCAAGGGACGAACCCAATTCGCACCTGTTTCAACGGTCGCGAAACGAATGTTCGGGAATCGGTCCATGAGGCCGTGGAGAATGAGCGCAGCGAACGTGTCGGCGACTGCGTCGTGCGAAAGCGCCTGACGAAGAGGCTCGAACTTATGCGCTTCCATCTCTGACTTCTCGCCCCACATTGTGATGAGGTCGTAGTACGCGTTTGCGCCACCGTGATACGCGATCGTGACGCCGGATTCCTGAACGCGCGCCCAGAACGGATCGAAGCGCGGATCGGCCGGTGACTTCATTCCTTCATCGGTACGCACTGGTCCAGTTCCGACCAACACCACGCGTGCGTCGCGTTCAAGAACCCACTCGAGTTCGGCAACCGCGTTGTCGACATCGGAGAGCACGATGTACGGCGTTGCGAAGATGCGATCTTCGTATGCGAAGCCCCAGTCCTCGTGCATCCATCGGTTGAACGCACGGAACGCAGCTTGGGCGGCGGGTAGATCATCGCTCAGTGCTTGCTCCATACCCACCGCAAGCGTGGGGAAGAACAACGCGCCTTCGGTATTGAGGCTGTCCATCGTCTTCAGACGAATCTCTCGATCGCGATACGCGGGATCGCATGGCAACAGTTCGCCGAAAAGGTCCTTGACGCTGTCTCCCTTCGGGTTACGACCACGGAAATACTGTTCAAGACTTCCCGGCGCCGAGAGCATGTCAAACGTGGGATTGGGGATGAAGCGGTTGATCTTTCCGCCCACGAGAAGCATCTGCTTGCCATTTACTTCGGCCCACTGCATACAGCGGCGCTTGAACTCCGGTTCGATGTAGCGAGTGAACGCATCAATCGACTCGTAATAGTGATTGTCAGCGTCGAACACCGTGGTGATCTCGGTCATTGTTCCCCCTCAGTCAGCCTGCCCCGATTCCCCCGGGGCGATTCGCCTACGGTAGCCAATCTCCACCCGCTCTCACACCTGAGGTGAGCCATGTCTGCACCCACGAATCTTTCCGCTGCGCCGCCAACCGACGAGATCTCCGAAATCGACGCCGCTTGGTTGAGTGCAGCGCTCGGAGCAGAGGTTTCGGCGGTACGTGCCCTTCGAGTCGGGACTGGCCAGATGGGCCAATCCTGGCGTCTCACCATCGACTGGGCTGACCCCGCAAATGGGCTCCCAAAATCGTTCGTGGCCAAGATGGCAGGTGGCGATCCAGAAACTCGCACCCTGATCGCCGACGGCTACCGCAGCGAGTACCTCTGGTACACCTCGCTGGGCTCCTCGGTCGACATCCGCATTCCCCAGTGTTGGTACGCCACGATCACCGATGACGCCGTTTCGTTCGTTCTTCTGCTTGACGATCTTGCGCCATCCGAACCTGGCGCACAGATTCCCGGCGCCACCGTTGCCGAAGCCCACACTGCATTGCGCGAGATGGCTGGCCTCCACGGACCGCGTTGGGCCGATCCGACGCTGCTCGACATTCCTGCACTGCGGCCACCGTCAGAAGAAGGTGCAGGATTTCACGCACAGATTTTCGCCGGAGCGGTCCCACAGTTCGTCGAACAGTTTGGTGAATGGATGTCGGCTGATGACATCGCAACGCTTGATGATCTTTCGACATGGATGGGCGACTGGCTGCTGTCCCGCCTCACAAACCTCACGCTCATCCACGGAGATTTCCGTCCCGACAACCTGATGATCGCTCCAAGTGGCTCGCCAATCACCACACTTGATTGGCAGACCATCGGACTCGGATTTGCCGGTCGAGATCTCGGGTACTTCCTGGGGCTCGGCCTCGACACCGAACTTCGACGCGCAAACGAGCGTGACCTCGTGGCGACCTACCACGAGGCAATCACGAAACATGGCGTCGACATAACCGTCGAGCAATGCTTCAACGATTACAGACTCGGCACCCCGCAAGGTCCGCTTGTCACTGTTCTCGGTGCGGTCTACGCGACTGCAACACCGTCAGATGCATCAAACGCGATGTTCTCGTCGATGATCACGCGCTCGTGTGCAGCAATTCGCGATCTTGATCCGCGCTCGTTGATCTAACGAATTACCAGCCAAGTTCTTTCGAGGTCTTTGTCGCGAGTTGACGAGCAACAGCTGGCCAGAGAGCGAAACGCCCCGAACGAAATGAAGGGCGGCCCAAAGGCCGCCCTTCATTCAGGTTCGTGCGGCTAAATGAATCAGGCCTGCAAGAAGTTGATGCCCGTCGGAGCAACCTGGAATACCTCGGAAGCGAAACGGCCGCCGAGTTTCGTGGCGTCCCACTTCTTGTTGTTGTTGTCGATGGTGATGCGCTCGCGCCATCCCTGCATCCAGATGATCTTGTCGTAAAGGGCGCGGATGACCTGACCGTTGACATAGGCGGCCTGATCGCTCGCGAGCCATGCGACCAGAGGAGACGAGTTGCCCGGATCCATTGGGTGGAAGTCGTCGTCGGCAATGTCGTCGGGCTCGAACGCTTCACCAGCGCCAGGCATGGTGGCGGTGATGCGGGTGAGACCCGCCGGGCCGATGCAGTTCACAGTGGTACCGATGGCAGCGAGTTCCTGCGCAAGAGTGAGAGTGAGACCAGCGATTGCAGCCTTGGCTGTGGCGTAGTTGGTCTGCCCAAAGTTGCCACCAAGACCAGCACCTGATGTGGTGTTGATGATTCGCCCAGCGCGCGGTGTGCCCGCCTTTGACTGTTCGCGGAAGTACTTCGCTGCGAAGTGGCTAAGTGACCACGTTCCGCGAACGTGGACCGCCATGACGGCGTCCCAGTCTTCAACCGGCATGTTCCAGATGGCAGCGTCGCGCACGATGCCTGCGTTGTTCACGACGATGTCGAGTCCACCGAAGGTGTCGATGGCCTGCTTGACCATGTCGCCACATGCTTCGTGATCGGTGACGTTGCCGTAGTTCGGCACCGCGACTCCGCCGCGAGCTTCAATCAGGGCCACGGTTTCGTCGGCGGCGCGGCCTGCGCCTTCACCGGTGACGCTGCCGCCGAGGTCGTTCACAACAACCTTGGCGCCGTGTTTCGCGAGTTCCATGGCGTGACCACGGCCAATGCCGTGTCCCGAGCCAGTGACGATGGCGATCTTGCCGTCGAGCATGCCCATTGAAAGCGTTCCTTCGTGTTCGATCGAATCATCACCCGACTAGGTGATGAAGCCCCACCCGCAATGGACCCTGTCCAGAGGCGGGAGCCCTGTTTTTCTAGCAGGGCAAGCCCTCATGTCCCGAATGCCCGCAGGACCAACCCCTAGGCAACAGGCGATGGCATGCGATCAGGAGCGCCATCGAGGGCTTCAGTCAGGCGTCCGATTGCCCCCGCCAGATTGGACCTCTCGGCCCCAGAGAGACCAAGTGAGTCCTCCCACCCGTGAAGGTCGGCGTTTACCCGCTTGGCGAGATCGATGCCGGTCGGTGTTGCTTCGACCACCACTCGACGACGATCCCCAGGATCGGGCAGGCGCCGGATGAGGCCGGCGCTCTCAAGACGATCGAGAGTCAGCGACATGCCCCCGGTGGTGCGACCGAGCACGTCACAAATCGCGGTTGGGGCGCTGCGATGATCAGGAGATCGACGAACAACACCGAGCACGAGATAGTCAGCGACAGAAATTCCCGAGGATCCGACGATCTCGTTCAGCACGCGATCGACCGCAACATTGAGACGCACCACGTGACCAAGGAGGCCGTCGGTTCCGGGAAGTTGCTCGGCCACTAGGGCGTCACACCAAAGCGGTCGAGCCCGTACGCCTTCACTGCATTCGAACGCAACACCATGCGGCACTCTTGCGCGTTCATGCCGGCAGCGGTGAACAACTCGTGTGCGATCTTTCGTGAATGAGGAAACGTACCGTCGGAGTGCGGATAGTCGGTCTCCCACAGAATGTGATCTGTTCCAACAGCATCGCGATTGATTAATCCGTGGAGATCGTCGAACACGCATCCGTAGACCCGACCCTTGACCTGTTCGCTGGGCAGAGTCTTTACGTGGTCAACATCGCCACGGCCGTCGCGCCACACCGCGTCCATGCGTTCTAACTGGAAAGGCATCCAGCCCACTTGGCTTTCTGCGTAAGCAATCGTGATGTCGGGGAACCGTTCAAGAGAACCCGAAAACACCCAATCACACAATGAACCTTGCGCATTTTGCGCGTACATCGACATCGACGTCGCCAGTGGCGCATCGTCAGATGTCGTGGGCATCGAAGATGACGAGCCGATGTGCATTGACACACTGGTGTCTGTCTCCTGACATGCCTCCCACAAGACATCCCATGCTCCGGTGTAGAGCGAAGGCTGTCCGAGTTTCGCAACGTTCTCACTGAACGCAATTGCGTAGCTGCCCTTTGCCGCACAGCGTCGAACTTCTTCTGCTGCAAGCGCTGGGTCCCAAAGCGGAACAAGCGTGAGCGGAATGAGTCGACCCTTTCCGGCACCGGCGCACCAGTCGTCAATCATCCAGTCGTTGTAAATGCGCAGACAGGCAAGAGCGAGTTCCTTATCGGAGCGCTCGAGAAAACCTTGACCGGCGAAGCGCGGGAAAATGTTCGGGTAGTTGATGGCGGCATCGACATGATTGAGATCCATGTCCGAGAGGCGCGCGGTTTGATCCCAGGTTCCATCGCGAAAATCTTCATAGACCGCAGGAATATTGCGCTGTTCATCACGTGGCACACCAGCGGGAGCATGCAACAGACCAGTGGGCGTGACGAGATCGTCGAACAACCAAACGTCGCACCATTGGCCGTCTTCGGCATTGCGTTCGAAGCCATAGTGACCGCCCTTGAATGAAAGCTTGACCTTTTCGCGCACGGTGCGCGGGCCGCGATCACGCAGCGAGGCCGGCAGCTGCTCTTGCCAAAGTTCCTTGGGCTCCATGACGTGGTCATCGACCGAAATCATGTTCGGAAGATCTTCTTCGGCCGGCGTCACATCGGCATTGGTGACGGCCTTCTGAGACGGTGTCATGGGGTTCCTCCTGCGGTGCCTCATGGGCGTTTTGCGGACCCTGACATATTGCTTTGCTGAAAGTTACTTTGTCAAGAGGTACTTTTGGGGAGTTGGCAACCGGCGGCCAGCCCCAAGCGGGCCGATAGCCGAGCCCGGTTCGCTGCTACCCATCGATAGACCAGCCCCGCCAGGCCGTGAATGCCTGGCAATCGCAGACCAAAGGCCCCCACACGACCCAACCAGCCCGATCGATCGAGAATCATGGCCACCGCCTCAATCGCCGTCCACGACTCGCCTTCGGCAGTAACAACGAGGGCATCAGCCGATGCGCTTCGAAGAGCGTCGTCGTCGAGTTCTCGGTTGGGTCGGAATGTGACCGAGGAATCAGTTCGGTTCATCAGCAAACGAACTGACGCGGAACACACGCCGCAATCATCGTCGAACCAGACCGTGACGGGACCTCGGGCTCGGCGCTGCGGAAGCAGTTTTGGCAGACCAACGCGAACGTGAACAGCAGAGGCATGATGAACAATCGGATCACCTTGCACTTCGAAACCTGCAACTGATGCGAGGCCCGTATCGGCCCCAATAAAGCGAGCAGACGTAAGCGGCCAGGGTTCATGTTCAACCGGTGCGGTGACTAAACGTCCACCGCGTGTCTTCGCATACAAGCGCCAACGAGATGTAAGGAACGTCGCAAGTGCATCCTCGGAAGCTGGCGCTACATCCTCAGCTTCGACCGAGACAGCAAGACTTCCCTGCGCGCGCTCGGGCCAGGTTCGATCAACTGTCCACACAATGCGAGAACGATCATGGCTCACGTCGACTGCACCTTTGTCGTACGGAAGTGCGAATCCAATTCGCGCAACTAACGCGGGTAGCCACTGCGCGACATCAAGTGAGCAAAACCACACACCGGGCCCTTCCGGACCGATCACATAGGTACGAACATTGAATTCAAGAAAGCGATGCGTCGTCGGAATCGCAGGAAACCCGCGCAACCTCAACCCGTCCATCTCAAAACCAACCAGCGATACCCATGCCTGACCTTGATACGTGTCGACCTCGAGGCCAGAAGGCAAGAGTGCCTCAACCGACGTAACCGGTACTGGCCAATGCGCAAACGTGACGTCACGCCAGACCTGTGTCATCACCGGCCTCTTGATGACATGCGGAGAGATCGGGCTCCGAGGCGTCGCAGAGTGGTTGTCATCCGCATCCATGCAGACGACGGTATCGGGCTCGTTGCGAAACCCTTTGATCAGGACACTGGCGGTAGGTTCAAGTCCGAAAACGGTTGCGAAGTATGCCAATTTCACGCGATATTGGGTACTAGTCAGAGGAGTAACGATGGCACTTGCACCCCTTCTGTACGACGCACTCGGCGGAGGCCTTCCATTGCGATTGGAGATGTACGACGGCTCGACAGCCGGCCCCTCCGACGCGGTCGCCACGATGCGCATCAGATCCGAGCGCGGTTTGGCCCGGTTTCTATCGCGCCCGGGCGAACTCGGTATCGTGCGCGGCTACGTGTCAGGTGATGTCGACATCGAAGGCGACCTCTTCACGATGCTCGAAGTTGGCGCGTCGATTGATCTCAGTTTCCGCTCGGTTCGACTTTCGCCGGCACTCGAGCTCATTAAACAAACCGGTCTCGGTGTCTTCCGATCACCGCCTCCGCCACCGGAGGAAGCGCATCTTCGCGGAGGGCTCCACACACGAGCCCGAGACAAAGATGCAATTTCACATCACTACAACGTATCGAACGACTTCTACCGTCTCGTACTTGGACCAACGATGGTGTATTCGTGTGCAGTATGGACATCGACCCACGACACACTTGAACAAGCCCAGTTTGCGAAACTTGATCTTGTGTGCAGGAAGCTCAACCTCTCCGCCGGCATGCGGCTTCTTGATGTCGGTTGCGGTTGGGGTTCGATGGTGATGCATGCAGCACAGCACTACGGTGTCGACGCTGTTGGCATCACTCTCTCAGAAGAACAAGCCAACCTTGCCCGCCGGCGCGTTGCAGACGCCGGTCTTGCCGATCGAGTCGACATTCGCGTGCAGGACTACCGCGATGTGAACGATGGGCCCTTTGATGGCATCAGCTCGATTGGCATGTTCGAACATGTGGGCCGCAAGCGTATGGAGGAATACATCCGAGACCTCTATGCGTTGCTCCCTGACCAAGGCCGGCTGCTCAATCACGCCATCAGTCGCCCTGGATACCCGCAGGGTGACCACCTCCTCGGGCGAGCAAAAGCGTTGACCCGACGACTGGCAACTGCGGTGGGCTCTGATGTCACTTCGAGAGTCGAGAGTGATCTCATTCAGCGCTACGTCTTTCCCGATGGCGAACTCCACGAAGTGGGAGTTCTCGTTTCGATGCTGCAGGAGAACGGCTTTGAAGTTCGCCATCTCGAATCGCTTCGCGAGCACTACGACCTCACACTTCGTTGCTGGGTTGCCAACCTTGAAGCGAACTGGGAGAGCGCTGTTTCTCTCGTTGGTGAGGGTCGAGCCCGAGTGTGGCGGCTCTACATGGCTGCCTCGGCGGTGAACTTCGCCCTCGGTGGCGTTCAGATCCAACAGGTACTCGCCGTAAAGAGCACCGGAGGTCGAAGCGATATGCCACTGCGCACCGACTTTTTAACTGCTCGCAACTTCTTCCCCCCTTCGTCGCCGCCCTACGACTAGAACAACGACATGAATCACGCTGCTGTTCTCCAGAAGGAAGGCAAACGGCTCTCGGTTGCTGCCCGCGCGGCCGGGCTCGATGCTCCGGTACAACACTGCCCCGGCTGGACTGTTGGCCGACTGCTCGGCCACACCGGCAAAGTGCTGCAGCGCTCAAACCTTTGCGTAGCCGAAGGGCTGCTTCTGCCGCCTGATGCCGAACGCTTCACCAGTCTTCCCCGAGACGAAGCTCTCTTCGACGCCTTTGACGACATCCTCGATCAGATTTGTGAAACGTTGGCCACGTGTGACCCCGAAGGGCCTTCATGGAATTTCACAGGCGAGAATCGGTCCAACACCTTTTGGCAACGACGCATGTCCCACGAGATCGAAATTCATCGCTGGGACGCGCAGAATGCTGCAGGAGTTTCCATTGACGCTTTCGCCGCCGAATCTGCGGTCGACGGCATCGATGAGTTACTGACCGTGCTCATGCCAATGCGTTCGTCGGAGTTGAACCCCGGCCTCTCGGCCAGTTTCCACCTTCATTGCACCGACGCTTCCGGCGAATGGCTCACGACGTTTGTCGACGGACATCCCACAACAATTCGTGAACATGCAAAGGGCGACATTGCCGTTCGGGGTCCCGCTTCTCCGCTCTATGCGTGGGCATGGAACCGAGCACCAATCACCACCGATGGACTCAACACGATAGGAGACGCTTCACTTCTTGAAGAGTGGGCCAGCGTTGTCCCGTAACCCACCGCCCACCGGCATCAGCGGAAGAACGTCCACCAAAGGCTAACGCCGACGGTGATGGCGCTGACGATGAGGCCACCGATTACAACAGGCTTCGAAATTTTGCCATCGGCATCTGCGGGCAGACGCTTGCGGACATTCTCAAGAAGTCTCCGGGCGAAGGGAACGTCAGACGCGAGCAACGCAAGGCCGGCAGCGATGGTAATCATGCCTGGACCTGGAAGTGCCAGCATCAACAAGCCCGCAATGACCACAATCGTCCCAAGAAATACGCGTCCGATACGAATGAGGATGTGCCGTTTCGCTTCGGCGACCGACTCCTCTCGACGACCCGTTTCGAATTCCGCCTCGATTGCCGCCTTTTCGAATTCCTCGAATCGTTCGCGGCGACTCTGGTGTGAAGAATCATTCATCGCTTGACTCCGGCAACGTCGAGCCGGCAACGCGACTACGGGCAACCACCTTCCAGAGTTCCACCGCCACAAGCAGCAAAAGTGGCGGTACGAAACACAGTCCCCACTGAGTCGCAGTAAGCGACTCAGTGTCGAAGAGGTTCTTCATCGGCTCGAAGACTGTCAGCATGATTTGCAAGAAGAACACGACGATAACTGACACACCCAGTTTCCAGTTCGTCAGCGTGTACCGCGAAAAGATTGATGAAGTTTCAGAACGAGCGTTGTACACGTTTACTAACTGTGCGTAGACAAACGCAGTAAAGGCCATCGTTGTGGCGACGATTGGCAACTCGCCCGTTGCTAAATCCGGTTCGTATTCGCTGATCGCGTAGAGGTAAACAGCCAAAACCCCAATAGCCGTAACCGAACCCTGAAACGCAACCTGACTCAGGCGACGTCGACTGAGAATTTTTGCATCAGAAGGAACCGGTTTGCGATTCATAAGACCCGGGGCAGGTGCGTCGACACCAAGCGAAACCGCCGTCGGTCCATCAGCAATCAAGTTGACCCAAAGCACTTGAATTGGTGAGAAGGGGACATGCTGGCCGAACGCTGAGGCTCCTAGGATTGTGGCAATTGCACCGAATGCGGTCGCCACTTGAAATCGCACAAACTTGAGGATGTTGTCGTAGACGGCTCGACCGCCACGCACCGCTTCAACAATTGTGGCGAAATTGTCGTCGGCGAGAACCATGTCACTGGCTTCTTTGGTGACTTCCGTTCCGGTGATGCCCATCGCCACGCCGATGTCGGCACGTCGCAAGGCAGCGGCGTCGTTCACGCCGTCTCCAGTCATTGCGACGATCTCACCATTGCTTCGAAGTGCTTCGACGACTCTCACTTTGTGCTCAGGGGATACGCGGGCGCATACCGCAATGGCGCCAATCCGAGCGGACAATTCCTCGTCAGACATCGCGTCGAGATCGTCCCCGGTGACAACCTCGCCCTGAATACCCAACTGGTCAGCGATAGCACCAGCCGTCAACGCGTGATCACCGGTGATCATCTTGACGTCGATTCCGGCGCGATGGCACAGCGCAATCGCATCGCGGACTTCGGTCCGAGCCGGGTCGACAATGCCAACAAGAAGTTCCAGACGGAGGTCGCTGATCCAGCTTTCAGGATTGGTCACAGTGCCGTCGGCGTTGATGATCTGTGAAGCGGGAACGCGGCGTGTAGCGACAGCGAGAACTCGCATGCCCTGGGATGCGAGCTTGTCGTTATCGGAGCGACGGAACCCACGGGCTGTGGCGTCGAGTACTTGTTCCGAACCATCGGGTTCAGAAAAGGTCGTCGACATTTCAAGGACAACATCGGGTGCGCCCTTTACGCAAATAAGAACATCACCGTTCGGAGCGTTTGGATCGGCCAGGTGGAAGGTGGCCATGAACTTGGCGCCCGAATCGAAGGGCACCTCGGCAAGACGCGGGCGAAGCGCGCGTTCTGTTGGCGCATCGAGCCCAGCCTTTGCTGCCATGACGACAAGCGCTGCTTCGGTTGGATCACCGATAATTCCCGGCCCGTCGGTCACAGTAGGTACGAGAACAGCATCGGAACACAATGCTGCCGGTAAAAGTGCATCAGTGGAAAATTGCGGGGTAACAACGTGACCACCCGAAGAGGTGATGGTTCCTTCGGTGCCGTATCCCCCGCCACTCACCAACCAGACCTCGCCGCCTCGAAATGCTTCGTTTGCGGTCATCTGATTCAGCGTGAGTGTGCCGGTTTTGTCTGAGCAAATAACCGATGTTGAACCAAGCGTCTCGACTGAGTGCAAACGCTTCACGATGGCATTTTGCTTTGCCATCTTTGAAATGCCGATTGCCAGCGTGACCGTAACGACAGCAGGGAGACCTTCAGGAATTGCTGCTACTGCGAGGGCTACAGCTCCTAACAGCGCGTCTTTGAAATCCTGTCCAATGATCCACTGAATGACGAACACGGCGAACGCCGCTGTTCCGGCAATCATCGCCAGTGTTTTGCTGAGTGAATCGAGTTGACGTTCAAGCGGGGTCTTAGATGGTTTCGCCGAAACAAGCATCTCGGCGACCTTGCCCATCTCGGTGCCCATGCCTGTGCTGGTGACAACAACTTCGGCCCGGCCACGACTCACAGTGGTGTTCATAAACACCATGCCAAGGCGATCGCCGATCGGCGAACCGACTGATGTCAACGCATCGGCTCGCTTTTCAACTGGAACCGATTCACCCGTCAGGCTTGATTCGTCTACAGACAAGTTCACTGAGATCAGCAATCGACCATCGGCTGGTACTCGATCGCCAGCTTCAAGCAAGACGATGTCGCCAGGAACAAGCTCGTCAATCGCAACTTCGTCAGTGACGCCGTTGCGGCGGACCCGAACCTGAGTGACCAGCATTCGTTCAAGAGCGGCAAGTGCGTTCGATGCCTTCGACTCTTGGGCGAAGCCAATTATGGCATTGACGATGAGGACGATGAAGATGATGACGAGATCTTTGATATCGCCTAACAAGCCGGCGATCAGTCCCGCTGCGGCCAAAACATAAACAATTCCGGCGCGGAACTGATCGATGAACACCAGCAACTTTGAGCGACGGGGTGGTTCAGTCAGCCGGTTAGATCCATGAAGAGCGCGCCGATCGGCAACTTCTGCATGAGAGAGCCCCGTGCTGGCATTAATCGCCAGGCGCTGAACAACTTCATCGCTGGGGAGCGCGCACCAATCATCGCGTTGCTGTGGGGTCGTATCGAGGGTCATCAAGAGACTCCGGTCATGTCAGATTGACGATGGGGGAACCATTGGTGGTTCACCGACCGGAGGTCTCTCCCGCTCATCCGCTTTCGAAGATCCAAGAACCGACGAGTTTGTTGCGAATGAACCAGCGGCACCGGGAGCTACGGCTCGAAAGCCGTTGCGCCGTGATGACGACACCGCTGCGATGGGATACTCCCCTCACTGGTCAACAGTATGGCCGCAAATCGCGGCAAGTCATAGTCAGGACGGCCCGACCACGGCGGAGAGGGAATCAGCCGACGAGGACCTTACGGACTGCGTCCTCGCATTCGGCCACGGCCAGAACGAGGACCTCGTCACCAGCGCCGAGCGTGACGTCTCCTCGGGGGAAGATGACCTTGCTGTCGCGCACGACCGCAACGATCGTGGACTCTCGAGGAAGGCCCAGGTTCGCGATCGAGATGCCGTTGGCAGGCGATGACTCGGCAAGACGAATTTCAGAAAGGCGGGCTGCGTCGTTCTCGAAAGTCATGATGCGAACGAGTGAGCCAACCGTGACCGCTTCTTCAACGAGTGCGGTGAGCAAGTGCGGAGTCGACACCGAAACGTCGACACCCCAGCTCGCATTAAACATCCATTCATTCGAAGGATTATTCACTCGAGCAACAACACGCGGCACGCTGAATTCCTGCTTGGCAAGGAGCGAGATGACCAGGTTGTCTTCGTCATCACCGGTTACGGCAACAACAACGTCGGCTCGATCGGGTTCAGCCTTTGCGAATTCGGAAACTTCACAACCATCGACTGCAAGCCATTTCACGCCTGCGGGTTCACCGTCGGCCTGCGCCTGAGCAACGCGAGCGGGATCAACTTCGACAATAAGAACTTCATGACCTGCTTGCTGGAGTTCGGTAGCGATGTAGGTGCCAACGTTTCCGCCACCTGCAATGACAACGCGCATCAGTGATGATCTCCTTGAGTCGGTGCCGACGCAAGATGGCGATCGAAATCTCCGATGTGATCTCCGTCGATAGCGACCCAGACAATGTCGCCCTCTTGAGCAAGCAACGCCGCGCTCACCAACTGCGCAACACCGAGGCGCGTGAGCGCGACGACCCTTGATCGCCCTTCGGACTCGAGTTCGACCAGCGGACGCCCGGCCCAAGACACGGGGACCACTCGTTCTACGAGACAAACGCGAGCGCTGGGATCGACCCACTCAACGCCATCGGTATCGGGTTGGATTCGACGAAGGACACGCTCGATCGCCCATTGAACCGTAGCGACCGTTGAAATACCAAGTCGTTCGTAAATCGCGGCGCGGCGCTGATCGTAAATACGAGCGACGACTCGGTCGACATGAAAAAACTCTCGAGCGGTACGCGCAATGAGGATGTTGGAATTATCGCCATTGGTAACAGCGGCAAGCGCATCAGCTCGTTCGATACCAGCAGCGCGAAGACGTGTCCGATCGAAGCCGACACCAACGATGGTGTCTCCGCTGAAGTTTTCGGGCAGCCGACGGAACGCCGTTGCCTTTCGGTCGATCACCGAAACGGTGTGACCTTGTTCGACCAATGTGGCGGCGAGGCCAGAACCAACTCGGCCGCATCCAACAACGACGACGTGCACTTCGCACCACCTCCAGATGTCCCGGTAGACACCGCTTTCGATCCTATGACCGCATAACAGCAACTGAAAGACGAACCACTCCGGTTCATAGTCGATTCACATTGCCAAAACGCAAAGATTCAGCGACTCGCATTGACCCTGGTCACAACTACCGCAGCTTGGGACCTTCGGCGCGCCGCAGTCCTGAGTAGTTTGAGCAGCGACCACGGCTTCTCGAGGGAGACCCCATGCCGCTGAAGTCCCCAACCGATGCTCCTCGATCTGATCTGCTCGTGATGTTCGGCGCCTCAGGCGATCTGGCCAAGAAGAAGCTCTTCCCGGCGATCTATCGCCTCGAATGTCGAGGCCACCTCGACATTCCCGTGATCGGCGTCGCCCGGGAAAAGTGGACTGATGACGATCTTCGGAGCCACTGCCGAGAGTCCATCGCTAATTGCGGCGAGGACTGGGATCAGGCCGCCTTCGACCGCCTTGCCTCGAAGATGAGTTACGTCAGTGGCGACTACGCCGACTCAGCCACCTTCACCGAACTCGCCCAGAAGGCCAGGGGTGTATCGCATCCGATTTTCCACTTGGCCATTCCACCCTCACTGTTCGCCACCGTTGCAAACGGAATCGCCCATTCGGGGATGGCCACGGGTGCTCGACTCATCATCGAGAAGCCCTTTGGTCGGGATTACGACTCTGCCGTTGCTCTCAACGCAACACTTCATGAACACTTCTCCGAGTCCGCCATTTTCCGCATCGACCATTTTGTCGGAAAAGAGGCCTTACGCAGTTTATTGGTGACTCGATTCGCAAACGCGATTGTAGAACCGCTGTGGAATCGCAATGTGGTGTCGTCTGTGAAGATCACAATGGCGGAATCGTTCGGAGTTGAAGATCGCGGTTCGTTCTATGACTCGGTTGGAGCAATGCGCGACGTCATGCAGAACCATCTTCTTCAGATGGTTGCTTTGCTTGCCATGGAACAACCCGTCAACGAACATTCCAAAGCATTGCGTGACGAGAAGGGCAAAGTCCTTGAAGCCTGCCGCGTTGTCGAGCCGAAACATTTCGTACGCGGCCAGTACAACGGGTACCTCGATGTGCCGGGCGTAAAGCCCAATTCTGATACCGAGACCTACGCGGCGTTCCGTCTCGATATCGATTCTCCGCGCTGGAGTGGCGTTCCATTCTTCTTGCGCGCCGGCAAGGCACTCGCCGAAACCGTCACCGAAATGACCATTGAATTCAAGAGTCCGCCGCGACCACTCTGGATCGATCACCACGATCACGTTCCCAACAATTCAATTCGCATCGAAGCAAAGCCGGAAAACTTTGCAGCCATAACCTGGCTGCACAAAGAGCCCGGCGAAACAATGATGCCGGAAGCGATCACTCTTGCTCCACCCCCCGACCAGCGTTGCGACACCGGCCCCGAGCCCTACGAACTCCTCATCGAAGAAGCCATGAAGGGCGACCCAACGTTGTTCGCTCGTGAAGACTCAGTACTCGAGTCCTGGCGCATTGTTGAACGCATCCTCACCGACTACCCACCTGTTGAACGTTACGAACAGGGATCGTGGGGGCCAAGCGGTGCCTCCTCGCTCATGCGAAGTCACGGTGGATGGCCAAGCGAGCCTCCGATTTCTCTGAACTCATGAGCGTGTCTGCGACTCATCCACTGCTGTATGTCGTTCGCCATGGGGCGACTGAATGGAGCAGAAGTGGTCAGCACACAGGACGAACCGACCTCCCGCTCCTCCCCGAAGGAGAGGAGCAAGCGCGAGCGACAGGCTCGCTCTTGGCGAACATCGACTTCTCGCTTGTTCTGTGTAGCCCCTTGCAACGAGCGCAACGAACCTGTGAACTCGCCGGCCTTCTTGATCGCGCAGTAATTGATACTGACCTTCAAGAATGGGACTACGGCGATTACGAAGGCGCAACCACTCCAACTATTCGCGAATCAGTTCCCGGTTGGACAGTCTGGAGTGGTACCTGCCCCAACGGAGAATCCATCAAGCAGGTCTCGAAACGCGCCGATCAGGTAATCGAACGAGTTCGCAATGAATCCGGAAATGTCATCGTGTTCGCTCACGGACATTTCCTTCGAGTACTGACTGCTCGTTGGTGTGAACTCGACCCAGTTGAGGGACAACGTTTCATTCTTGATCCCGCCACGCTCAGCATTCTCGGTTGGGAACGAGAGACACCTTCCATTCGTCAGTGGAATAGTCGCTAGTCCCGTCATCGCTTGGTGACGACAACCTGCAATCAGTCCGACATCGGCCAACAAACTGCGCCTAGCGTTACCCCACTGATCGAAGGGGAACCATGGGCGACGATGTGACCACACCAACCTCAACCGCGACGAATAAGAAGCCGAAGATGGGCATCTGGCTGTTGCTGGTTGGCGCCGTCATCATGCTTTCGGGTCTGTTGTTTGGCTATGACCAAGGCGTCATCGCAGGCGCTCTCGGAGGAATCCAGAAGTCGTTCGGCGCAAGCACAACGATGATTCAGATCATCACGTCGTGGGTCACCCTCGGCGCCTTAGTCGGAGCACTTGTCGCCGGCGTGCTCGCCGACAAAGTTGGCCGGCGCGTCACCATTCTGCTCGCCGCCGTTCTCTTCACAATTGGGGCGCTCTTCGAAGCTCTCGCCCCCAACACGACCGTTCTCATCATCGGACGACTCATCGTGGGCTTTGGTGTTGGTGTTGCTTCTGTTGCTGCACCCCTTTATGCGGCGGAACAGGCTCCAACTCGGCTTCGTGGCCGATTCGTTTCCACTTATCAGCTCGCCATCACTATCGGCATCTTCATCGCCTATCTCGTTGATCAAGCGCTCATCAACAACGACATGTGGCGCGTCATGCTCGGCGTTTCTGCTGTTCCTGCGGTTCTCCTGTTCATTGTCATGTTCCCGATGCCCGATTCACCTCGCTGGTTTGTGAAGGTCGGTCGACGCGACGATGCAATCAAGGCCCTCAGCAAAGTTCGTCCTGACGTCGATGCCGCAGCAGAGGTCGCAGAAATCGAAAAAGCTGCGCAGGAAGACGACGCCGACAAAGCAACTTGGGCCGAGGTCTTCTCCAAGAAGCTTCGCAAGCCACTCATGATCGGTGTTGGCCTCGCTGTCTTTCAGCAAATCACGGGCATCAACGCCATCATCTATTACGCCAACAAGATTTTTGCACAGGCAGGTTTCTCGACACCCGAGGATCAGGCGGCAGCAACAACCTGGGCCATTGGTGCTGTAAACGTTTTGGCCACGCTGATTGCCGTTGTCTACGTCGATAGGTTTGGCCGACGCCCTCTTCTTTTGGCCGGCCTCGTCGGAATGGCGTCTGCACTTTTGACAGTCGGCGTTTCGTTCCACTTCATGGAGAACGCCGATACAAGCGGTGCCGGAACCGGTGGACCCACGACCGCAGGCATCATCACGCTCGTCGCCCTCGTTGTCTTCATCGCCTCATTCGCGTTCTCACTCGGTCCTGTCGTCTGGACCGTGATCAACGAGATCTTCCCCAACCGTGTCCGCGGCCGCGCAGTTGCCCTAGCGACAGCTGTTAACTGGGGTTCGGCCTGGCTCGTGAGCCAGTTCTTCCTCACCCTGATTGAAACGATCGGCAACTCGGCAACCTTTTATTTGTTCGGTTTCTTCGCCGTCGTGGCCTATGTCTGGATCTGGAAAACCGTTCCCGAAACCAAGGGGCGGTCGCTCGAAGAGATCCAGCAGATCTGGGAAGATGACGATCCGGTGCAGGCCCAGCGCGACGCTGGCACGCTGTAGCTATCCGGTCGCTCGACCGGGACACCACGAAACCGGGAGACCACCGTGCCTGATGCAGTCATCGTCGATGTTGTTCGTACCCCTGGCGGCAAACGAAACGGTTCCCTTTCGGGTTGGCATCCAGCCGACCTCGCCGGTGAAGTGCTGGCAACACTTGTCGAACGAAATGATCTCGATCCCGCTCTTATCGAAGACGTGCTCATGGGTTGCGTCTCACAGGTTGGCGCTCAGTCGCTAAACATCGGCCGTAACGCAGCACTCGCAGCCGGCTTCCCTGAAACCGTTCCCGCGACAACCATCGATCGCCAATGCGGTTCCTCTCAACAAGCTGCAGCATTCGCCGCACAAGGCGTCATGGCCGGCGTGCACGACATTGTCATTGCTGCGGGCGTTGAGGTCATGAGTTTGGTGCCCATGGGTGCGTCATTTGGTCAAGGCGTCGGTTTCCCGTTCGGCCCACGAGTTGACGCCCGTTACAAAGACGCAGGTGGCCTTATTCCGCAAGGTTTGTCTGCTGAGTTGATCGCCGAACAATGGAACCTTTCGCGTGAGGAACTCGACGCTTTCTCCGCAGAATCACAACAGCGCGCGGCACGCGCGCGTGACGAGGGGCGCTTCGATCACGAGATTCATCCCGTTCAAGTCCGTCGTCGAGACAAGGACTCGGGCGAGATCATCCCCACCGACGGAATGTTGCGAACCGACGAGGGCATTCGCGACACAACAACCGCTGAGTCACTTGCTGGACTCAAGCCTGCATTCACTCCCGACGGCGTGATTACTGCGGGCAACTCATCGCAGATCACCGACGGCGCATCGGCAGCACTCATCATGAGCGAAGCCGCCGCATCAAAACTTGGGCTCACACCGCGTGCACGTTTTCATTCGTTCTCACTTGCTGGTGTCGATCCCCGAATCATGCTCACCGGTCCCATTCCGGCCACACAGAAGATTCTCGAGAAGTCCGGCTTGTCGATTGACGACATTGATCTGGTTGAAATCAATGAAGCGTTCGCACCGGTTGTTCTTGCATGGCAGCGTGAACTCAATGCCGACCTGAGCAAGGTCAACGTAAACGGCGGTGCCATTGCCCTCGGCCATCCGCTCGGGGCTTCCGGCACGCGCCTTCTTGGCACGTTGCTCTGCGAACTTGAACGCACCGGAGGACGCTATGGATTACAGACCATGTGCGAAGGCGGGGGCCTCGCGAACGCCACCATCATCGAACGCCTCTAACCTCTCACTATGACCAGCGAGGATCAGCCCGAACGCTCTGGCGGTTGGCGTCCCAAACACCCAGTCATCGACGGCCTCATCATCATTGGCCTCGTCGCGTGCCTCATCGCTGGTTACGAACCCATCAAGGTCATCGTCGCCGCCGGCGCGGCGTGGCTCATCCTCCGCATCGGAGTCCTGATGTTGGGCGGAATGGCTCGTCCGATCCCCGAACCGCCCCCTGTGGGTGAACTGCGGAAAGTGAAGATCACCTACCGCTGCGAGATCTGCGGAACCGAAGTCCGAATGACGGTCGCACCTGACCAGGATCCTGAAGCCCCAAGGCATTGTCAGGATGACATGATCATGATGACACCCATTGACGACCTCTAATTTGTTCTCCACAGACTGTGGAAAACACTGGGAGTCGTTACCAGCTGTTCACCCGAGATTTGGGTCCGTGATCAGGACTTTTTACGCAGAGCGTTAGCGGTACTGGGTGGCGGTGATGATGCCGGCGAGGATGAAGCCGAGGCCGCCCAGAAGCCACCAATTGCTCGCCGCTCCGGGTAAGAACAGATCCACATAGTGCAAGAAAATGACCACAAGGCCGATAATGCAGAGGCCGATCATCACCATGGGCAGCCATGCCGGGCTTGGCGCATGCACAGTGCCGGAGCGAGGGGTGTAGCGGGTCGAAGCCGCAGGCCCCTCGTGGGTAGCGTCTGTCGACTTTTTGGTCGGTCCACCCTTGGGGGTGACGCGGCCGCCGGTTCGACGTGAGGGTGCGGGGCGCTTGTCGGTAGCCATAGTGAGGCGAGCGTAGCGGCCGAAGAGAAACTCGTCAGGCGCGACCGGTCTCGGCCGATAGGGTCCTCCGGCGATGGCTGCCCGCATCCTTGTCCTCGATAATTACGACTCGTTCGTCTTCAATCTCGTCCAGTACTTGGGCGAATTAGGAGCCGACCCCCTCGTGCATCGCAGCGACGCGCTCACCATTGAACAGATCGAAGAGCTCGCCCCCGACGGCGTGCTCATTAGCCCCGGCCCTGGTCGCCCGGAAGATGCTGGCCTTTCCAACGAGGTCATCACCAACTTCGCTGGTCGCGTGCCGGTGTTTGGTGTGTGCCTCGGCCATCAGTGCATTGGTCAGATTTATGGCGGCGATGTTGTACGGGCACCGCAACTCATGCACGGAAAGACCTCGCTCATTTCCCACGAGGGTAAGGGCGTGTTCGCTGGGCTTCCCGATCCGTTCGAAGCCACGCGCTATCACTCACTAGTTGTGCAGCGCGACAGCGTTCCCGAGTGTCTCGAGATCACCGCGCAAACCCAAGACGGTTTGGTGATGGGCCTTCGCCATCGTGAATTCGATGTTGAAGGTGTGCAGTTCCACCCAGAATCGATTCTTACCGCGGGTGGCCATCAACTCGTCGGCAACTTTCTCGAACGCTGCGGCCACTAAGCCACACGTCTACCTAACCGCCGCGGCCCGAAGGCCGCGACCGAATTACGCAGTTGTCGGAGGTGTCGTTGGAGGTGTCGTTGGAGGCGTCGTCGTGGTTGTTGTTGCCGGTGGAGCAGTTGCCACGGTGATCTCGACGCTTGAACCCTTCGCCGCCTTTGTTCCGGCGGTTGGGTTTGTGCTGATGACATTGCCGGCCGGAACCGTTGCACTGGTTCGCGTCTTCGTTGTTACCGTGAATCCGGCTTGACCAAGTTGGTTCGATGCACTTGCCGCGTTCAGGCCAACCACGTTCGGGATAGAAACATCGCCGGCGCCTGTCGACACGGTGATGGTCACCACCGAGTTCTTGGTTGCCTTTGCGTTTGCACTGGGCGACTGAGAAATAACCATCCCCTTGGCAACAGTGTCGCTTGCTGCTTCCTTCACTTCAGGAATGAAATTGTTCGTCTTCAACAACGACTCGGCCGCTGCCTGCGTTCGACCAACGACATCGGGAACGGTTGCATCGCCGATACCCGAACTCACGGTGATTTCCACCGTTGAGCCCTTGTCGGCATTGATATTGCCCTTGGGTGTTTGTTCAAACACCTGATCTGCCGGGATCGTGTCGTTGGCGACGTTTTTCACCGACACCTTGAAACCAGCGGTTTGCAAAGCGTTTGTTGCGTCGGTCTGCGATTTGGTGGTGACGTCGGGGACGGCAACCTGCTCGGTGGACTTGCCCATGTTCGAGCCAACGAAGAAAAGAATCAGACCAATAAGTATGAGCGCACCAATGGTGAGACCGACATACAAACCCGTGCGGCTCTTTTCCGGCGGTGATGCGTAGTTGCCGCCGCTTGCGGGCGGACCACCGAAACCAGCGCCACCACCCGCACCCGAAGCGGCAGGAACCATGGTGGTTGCATCGGCGGGAGCGGCACCAGCAAGACCGGCACCAATCACAACACCGGCCGCTGCGCCACCAATTGCGCCTGCAGCAAGAACGGGCTGACCTTCAAGGAAACGACGAAGATCGGAACGAAGATCTTCCGCCGACGCGTAACGCTGCGCAGGATCCTTGGCGAGCAACTTGAGATCGATTGCTTCGAGCGCAGGTGGAACGTTCGGGTTGATACGGCTCGGCGCAACGGGCTGTTCCTGCACATGCTTGTACGCGACTGCAACCGGGGAGTCGCCTGCGAACGGCGGACGAGCGGCGAGCATTTCGTAAAGCACACAACCGAGTGAATAGAGATCCGAACGCGGGTCGACTGCGTGGCCCTGTGCTTGTTCGGGCGAGAAGTAGGTGGCTGTTCCCATGACCGAACCGGCCTGGGTGAGATTCACTGCTGCGTCGCCAGTAGTAGCTGCCTGCGCAATACCGAAGTCGGCGACCTTCACTTGACCAGAAGGAGTGATGAGGATGTTACCGGGCTTCACATCACGATGAACAACACCACTGCGATGTGCAAAGCCAAGCGCCGCAGCAATGTCGGCGGTGATTTCGGCGGCACGATTGGGATGAAGCGGACCTTCGGTACGAATGATTTCAGAAAGCGGTCGGCCCTCTACATATTCCATAACAATGAAATACGTGCCGTACTGCTGACCCCAGTCGTACACCGCGACGATGTTCGGCTGATTGAGGTTGGCAGCAGCCTGCGCCTCGCGACGGAAACGTTCAACGAACGATGCATCGCGTGCATGCTCGGTAAAGAGCACCTTCACCGCCACCGGGCGGTCAAGCAGAAGGTCACGAGCGAGATAGACGTCGGCCATCCCGCCCCGCGCCAGCTTCCGGTGCAATTCGTAGCGATCGTTGAAAATTGTGGGGCCCGCAGGTGTGTCACTCATCGCCGCAAAGACTACGACCGATTGGCTCGGGCCATGTTGCACCCGGGCGATCTTTCGGGGTGCTTAGCAACCACCCTGAGCCGCCAGCGCAGTCTGGAGGACCGCTTTCGCGATTGGAGCGGCGACTCGACCACCTGTCGATTCGCTTCCACCGGACTGATTCAGCACGACCACTGCCACAGCCACCGTTGGTGGCTTCCCGGGAGGGCCAGCGAAACCGATAATCCAGGTATGGCTCCTGGGGGGTTCGGTGCCGAGCTGAGCTGTGCCGGTCTTTCCGCCAACCTGACAGCCCTGAATGGCCATTCCGGCTGCGGTCCCGCTCTTGACCACTCCGACCATGTCATCAAGCAGGGTCGATGCCGCAAACGGCGACATGGGCGTGAGCCACTTCGATGGCGAGTACGTGGAGATGACCTCGCCCTGAACGTTGCGGACCTCAGAGAGAACGTGCGGCTTCATAATCACCCCACCATTGGCGACCGCCCCAGCCACCATTGCCATCTGAAGCGGAGTGGCCTGTACGTCGTTCTGCCCGATCGAGGACATGGCGAGTTTTGGTTGGTTATTGCCAACGTTGGTGGGGAAGACGGACTTCGCTGGCTCGGGCATGTCGAAGGGAACGGAAGAGTTGAACCCGAACGACCCGGCACCGGCCACCATGTCGACGGGCCCGATAGTTTCCGCGCCCATCTCCGCAAACGACGAGTTACACGACACACGAAGAATTTCGGGCAATGTTCCGCCGCAGGTTGCGCCACCGAAGTTCATGATCGGTTTGTCCGTGCCCTCAGCGGTGTAGCCGTTGGTAAACGGGTACGAGGGTTCAGTGTTGGTGACCTTGCCGGTTTGCAGACCTACACCGGCGGTCACGATCTTGAACGTTGAACCGGGGAAATAGCGGTCCTGGTAAAAATGGGGACGCATCGGAACACCCGGCGCAGCGTTGAGGGTTTTCCAAGACGTTTCAGCGATTGCCTTATCTAATGAGCTGACCGTATTGGGGTCATAGGACGGCCAACTCCACGCTCCAAGAACGGCTCCAGTCCGCGGGTCAAGTGCAACCACTGAACCTTCGCGATCACCGAGTTGCTGCTGAGCAGTTTGCTGAACGTCTTTGCGCAGCGAAACCGAAACGTTGCCAACGTTCTCTCGATCAACAAATAAATCACCGAATGACTTCACCTGCTGATCAAAGGTGGACCCAGAAAGCTCATCGTTGTACTGCTTTTCGATCCCTGAAGAGCCGTAGCGGAATGAGAAATAACCCGTTGACTGTCCAAATAACTCGCCTTCCGGATACACCCGCATACGTTTGAATTCCGAGTCGGTGTCGGGATTAGCAATGCTTTGAGCGATCACTGCACCATCTGCAGTCAGGATCGAACCTCGAGGGCGATTGAAATCACGGCGAACCTTCGCAGTATTAATCGGATTGTTGTCGAGACTTTCTTTATCGACGACTTGGATCCAGTTCAGCTTTGCGAAAAGCGCGACATACAGAACGACAAGCACGATGCCGAGTTTCATGATGTTGCGGTTCATGCGGCTACCTCGGACGCTGCACGATTCATTGATCGCTTCGACGTCTGATCACTAATGCGTAAGAGCAACGCGAGGATCACGTAGTTCATAACAAGCGAAGAACCGCCGTAAGAGACGAACGGCAGCGCAACACCGGTGAGCGGAAGCAGACGCAGAACACCAGCAACGATGATGAACGCTTGCAAACCGAGCAACAACGTGAAGCCTGTTGCTAGCAACTTGTCAAAGACCTGGTCGGTTGAGGCTGCGATGCGCAAGCCGGAGCCGATGACAAGCAGGTAGGCCATGATGATCAATGCACCACCAAAAAGGCCGAGTTCTTCAGCGATGACAGCGAAGATGAAATCGTTTTCTGCTGCAGGGATACGCGTCTCTCCCCCACGGCCGAGTCCGGTGCCGGTGAGCCCACCAAAGCCCATGGCGAACAAGCCCTGAATGATCTGGTAACCGTCGCCGCTTGGTGTCTTCCAAGGATTGATCCAAATGTCGACGCGCACTTTGACGTGGTCAAGGGTGCGCCAAGCGAAGAGTGCACCCGCAGCGAAGAGTCCGCCGCCAATAACGAGGAACGAGGTTCGTTGCGTTGCGACCCAAATCATCACCAGGAAAAGCGCAAAGAACAGCAGCGATGAACCAAGATCCTTTTGGTAGAACATCACGAGCAACGTGACGCCCCACGCGATAAGTACGGGGCCCAAGTACTTCGGATGCGGGAGTCGAAAGGGGCCGATTTTCCATTGGCTCGTGGCGATGAGTTCTCGCTGATCAGCCAAGTACGCCGCAAAGAAGATGGCAAGCGCCACCTTCGCGACTTCACCCGGCTGGAAACTGATCGGACCGAACTTCACCCAAATTGTGCTTCCACTACCAGCGTCGTACCCAAGACCGGGAACAAGCGGGAGCAAAAGAAGCCCAAGCCCTACAACTGCGAATGTGTACCGATAGCGCTCGAGATCACGCGGCCTCTTCACCCACCACAGCGTGAGGACGAACGCCACAATGCCAATTGCCGTCCATGTTGCCTGGGCTGCTGCCAACTTTTCGTTAAGTCCGGCAATAACGACATAGCCAAGGCCGTTCAACAGCGTCACCGTCGGCAACAGGATTGGATCAGCACCCGGCGCGAGTTTGCGAACGGCGAAATGGGCGCCCATGAACAATGCGATCACTGCAACGAGAAACGGAATGATGTTGGCCGGAATACGTGACTCCGAACCAAGACTGGCCAGCACGTATGCCGCACATACGATGACAACCGTCATCAGCATGAGGCCTAACTCGGTGTTGCGACGACCCGTCACGACGTCACTGCGCGATCGTTGTAGTGGTGCTCGAACTGGTGGTACTTGAGGTCACTGTCGACGTTGTTGTCGTCGTCTTTGCATTCTGCTCAATGAGCTTGTCGATATAGCTACGAGCGGATTTCAACGAAGGTTGCTGAACCCCGTTCTCCAAATCGATCAATGCTGCAGCAGGCACATTTGCGAGGAGAAGATCGGAATCCTCAGCCAATGAGGGCTGAATCCAAAGGACGCCGCCAGGTTTTCCATTGAATATGGCGACGTTGTCCCCGTCGACACCGACGTACCAAGTCTTTGTGCCCGTCCACCAAATGAAAGCCAACCCGACAAGAATCACGAAAACAAATGCGGCGACGAACGCACCGACTCGCCATGTGAACGAGCGACGAATCGCGCCCGGAGCTTTCGGGGGCTTTGGTTCCGTTGTCGGAACATCAGTCACCGTGAGATCGCCACCAGTATGAGAACTGCGAACACGATTCGCAGGATCGGCATTGGGATCTCGGCCTGAATCGTCAATGACGTCGACCACGACACAGGTGATGTTGTCGCGACCGCCACCTTCGTTGGCGAGACGAACCAACTCACGGCAGGCCTCGTTCGGATCTGCGAGGCGTCGCAATGTTGCGGAGATTCGATTCTCATCAACCTCGTTGAACAAGCCATCGCTACAAATCAGATAGCGATCGCCAATGATCGGAAGAATTTCCCATGAGTCAACAAGCACCGTTCCATCGATGCCGAGCGCGCGAGTGAGAATGTTTCGCTGCGGATGCACTGCGGCTTCGGCGGCAGTAAGGCGGCCTTGGCGCTGCATCGTGGCGACAAGACTGTGGTCTTCGGTGATCTGCGCTAGTTCCCCGTCAGACAGCAAATAGAGACGCGAATCTCCAACGTTTACAACGCCGATCGCATCGCGCCCTGCCGCATCGACGAGTGCCATTGCTACGAGAGTCGTACCCATACCTGCGAGTTCGGGATCGGCAGTCGAGCGCGACACCAACGCATCGTTGGCGTTCTCTACTGCCCGTACCAACACATCAGTACCAGCAGCGGTGAATTCGGCGTGAAGTGTCTCAAGCGCAAGATGACTCGCAACCTCGCCGGCCTGATGACCACCCATACCGTCGGCCACAGCAAAGAGGCCGTCAACCACGAGGTAGGAATCCTCATTCGCTTGGCGAACGCGTCCAGTGTCAGAGGCTGCACCCCACGCGAACCGAGTCACTGCATCTCCATGACGGTGTTGCCAATCTGTACAACATCGCCAGGCTTGATCACCATTGGTCCCGCAACCTTGTGCCGGTTCAACCACGTGCCATTTGTGGAACCGAGATCTTCAATCTGCCATTGATTGTCGCGATTGAAGATGCGTGCATGAATCTGTGACGCGTACGTATCGTCGATGGTGACCTGACAACCTGCAGCACGACCGATCGATACTTCGCCCGCGATTGCCCATGCTTTGCCTGAGAGTTCAATCGGCTCACGCACAACTAGTTGACGAGAACGGGCGGCGTCGCCTGATTCTTTGCGGCGCTTACGAGTTGGCGCAACAACGGGAGGTGTCGCAGTTCCGGCCGGGATTTGAGGAAGAGGTCGAAGTTCTGCCCACACCGCGCGTACAACGCGAAAGAAGAACAGATAGAGGAGCGCGAGAAGACAAAGCTTCAGTACCAGAAGCAATTGGTCAGAGACCATTGTCAGGACGCCTGGAAGGTCAGTCGGATGCTTCCGAAACCGAGTTCGTCGCCATCACGAAGCTCACGCTCGTGCACTGGCACACCGTTGACAGTGCTGCCATTGGTCGATCCGAGATCAACGAGTACAAATCCCATGCCGCGCCGGTGAATCTCGGCGTGTCTACGACTCACGTTGGGATCAACCAACGTGACCTCGCATTCAGGCAAACGTCCGATGCTGACCATTTGCTCGCGGAGCACAAAGCGCTCACCGGTGGGGAGTACGAGTGAGCCAGCGCCAGCGCCACCTTGGCCTTCTCGGAAACGAGACTCAATAGAAAAGGTGCCTGTGCGCTGGTTGTCGTCGACGACGAGTTCAACCTCTACCGGGCCAAGAAAGGTGTAGGCCTCGTCCCGAGCATGTTCGCGGGCGGCGTCGCAGAGTTCGCGGGCAAGCGAATCAGCGATGTCGACGAAGGCATCGTGATCGTCGGGTGAAATGGCAATGGTGAAGGAGTTCGGGGCCACGGTTCGGCCACGGACATCGACGGTGCGATGGTCATCCATCTCGCGGGTGAGCTTGCGGCCGATCTCGATGGGGCGCACGCCGCTCTTGAAGACTCGTGAGAACACACCTTCTACGGCATGTTCGAGACGGCGTTCGAAACCCTTGAGACCCACGTTGGACAGGTTAGAGCCGCGGGGCTGCTCGCCGATGCCGGGCGATTCTCTCGTCAGACACGCAGATTTCGCCTGTACCTCGGATTCGTGAGGCCCTAGGAAGGGCAGTAGAGTCACGAGTCCACTCGCGCGAGTGGCGGAATTGGCAGACGCGCAGGATTCAGGTTCCTGTGCCCGTAAGGGTGTGGGGGTTCAAGTCCCCCCTCGCGCACTACATAGCGGGATCGGTCCCACAACCCCGACCCGAGAATCCCCAGGACTACGAATTATCTGGGGCTCGTCGAGTCCGTCAAGCCATGTGCAGTGCCGTGCGTCGGGAACTACGCGAGCACGCGTCGAAGACCGGCTGCGGCACGGTCGCCGATGCGGTTGAAGACCAATCCGAGCAGCGGATTCAACGGGCTTAGGCAACCATTGAGAAGTAACTCCGCGGCGTACGTGACGATCGATCCCTCGTCTTTTGCAACGACCGTGATCCTGTCGATCGAGGTGAACTTGGAGTTGCGGGCCTCGACCAAGAGATTGCCAGGCTCGTCGTACTCGAGGGTCTCGTAGCGCAGCACCGTTCCCCCGCCGACACTCTTCACTGCGACATCGAAGCTTGATTCCGGGCCAGCTCCATCGCCAGCAACTTGGGTAACGGTGAGAACGCCTGGGTCCCAGTTGGCGAAGTTACGCAGATCGGCCATGTAGGCGAAGGCTTCTTCGACCGACTTCGAGCTTTCGACACTCACCGTGTACTTCGCCATAGATAGTCCTCGTTCGCTTTGTGGTTTCCGCTTTCGTTAACCCTAACGACAGCGAATTAGGAAACGTCGATCCGGACCCAACGCAACGAGGGCGGGCTGTTCTAGCGAATTGCGTAGGCCTCGTAGCCGCTGGTCGCGAGCTCTTGGGCTCGGGCCATGAAGCGGTCGAGGCCACCCATGTAAATGGGAATCACGCGCGCCTTGCCCTCGATGTTGCCGCCGTTGTACCAGGAATGACAGTTGGGAGCATTGAACATCGTGCCCACTGCTGCGGCTTCGACTTCAGCGCACCACTGATCCTGCGCGTCAGCACCGACTTCTGCTCGAGTGCTGCCGTGTTCCGCGAGGTACTCAAGGAAATCAGCGATCCAGCCAACCTGCAATTCGATATGCGGCGGGTAATTCGCGAGTACGCCCACGCTGCCAGGCCCAATGACCATGAACATGTTCGGATAGTCCGCAACGGAGAAGCCCATGAACGTGCGCGGACCATCGGCCCAGTCATCACGCAACAGACGACCACTCTTTCCGCGCATATCGATTCGCGTCATCGCGCCCGACACTGCGTCGAAACCAGTCGCGAAAATAAGAACGTCAAGTTCCTGCACGCCCGTTGTTGTGCGAACACCTTCAGGAACAACTTCGACGATGGCGTCTTTGCGAAGATCGATAAGCGTGACGTTGTCGCGGTTGAACGTTTCGAAATAGCCGTTGTCAAGAACTGGTCGCTTGCACCCGATCGGATAGTCCTTCGGGCACAGCGAATCGGCAACCTCGGGATCGGTGACTGTTCGGCGCACCATCTCACGGAACAGTTCGACGGCCATTTCATTGGCGTCCATGTCTTTCGCAGCGTCGGCCCAGATTCGCGAAGCATTGAATCCTTGTTCTTCAAGCGCGGCAACACGTTCTTCTTCCGTGCTTTCGAGAATGAACTTGTTCGGGTCAGCAAACGTGAAAATTGTTGCGCCTGTTGTGTGCGCAGTTGCAAGCGGCGATGCGTGCTGCTGCGCGCGAACTTCGCGATAGCGCGACTTCACTTCGGCCTGATGTTCGGGTGTTAGTGGTCGGTTCTGCGACGGCCACGCAAACGTTGCCGTGCGCTGAAACACGGTGAGATGTCCTGCGACCTTTGCGAGTTCTGGGATGACCTGCACACCTGATGAACCATTTCCGACGATGCCGACACGTCGACCTTCGAGCGCAACTCCTTCTTCGGGCCACAAACTGGACTGCACGACTTCGCCAGCGAATGTGTCGATGCCTGGCCAATCGGGGCGATGCGGTGCGGACAATCCACCAGTCGCCATGACGCAGAAACGCGATCGAAGGGTTTCGCCGGTCTCGGTATCGACAACCCACGAGTCGGTCGCGTCGTCGAACGTCATCGTGGCAACACCGGTTTCAAGACGAATGTCGGACCGAAGCTCGTAACGATCAGCAACGTGATTGAGATAGCGCTCAATTTCAGGCTGAGCCGCGAAGTGTTCGCTCCATTCCCATTCCTGTTCAAGTTCAGGGTCGAAGCCGAACGAGTACTCAAGACTTGGGATGTCGCAACGCGCACCGGGGTAGCGATTCCAGAACCACGTGCCGCCCACACCGGCTGCTCGCTCGAGAACGATCACTCGGAATCCGCGCTCACGCAGCACTTTCAACGCGTAGAGACCGGACATACCAGCCCCCACCACGATGACGTCAGCGTCCAGCGTTACGTCGTTGTCCCCCATGATCGCTCCCCCGAGCTCTTCCGAATAGGAACATCCTTCCACCAAACGGCGAGCGGCTCAACGGCGATTCGACCACGCGCTGAAACTGGCGACGGACCCTGATCCCGGTCGCTGCAACCACGGCCAGGGATGAACCTCGGCGAGGTTGAATGTGCGCGACCGGCGCCTCCAACCGGGGACCGGAGCAAACGTGGTGGCAAGAGGTTTGCCGCCGAGAACCTGCCCCGGATCTCCAAGATGAATCTCGATGGTGCGCTCAGCTCCCAACTCGGCCAGACGATCAGTCAGAAAGATGAGTCGCTTCGAGGAAAGTTGAAGCATTCGCAGCAGCGGTTCATCGAACACAAAGACCGCGGGCAGTTCGGGGTGCGCGCTCAGCGCAGGGTCGTCCTCGCCCAGTGACTCGGCGGTGAGCCACACGACTTCGGGTGACGAAGAACGCTCAAGTTGTACTGGTCCCGCTGTCATCGCGGGATCGGGGTCGCGCCGAAGGTGAGGGTCGCGTTCAACAGGAGAAAGGTCCGGTTCATCTGGCCACTCTCCAATCGGACACGCATCGCGGTGGTCGCACGAACCACAAAGTTCCGGGGCCCTCCGACGGACTTGAGATTGGGAGAACCCGTACACCTTCGATGAACCCGCACCAACAGTCCATTGCCAACCAAGTCGGTTCGCAGCGCGAGAACCATCAAGAAGATGAGTGAAGAAGTACTGCTCACCAACGCGCCAGTCGGCACCGTTTCGCACCGACCATTGCGAAGCGAGCCACATACGCGTTTGGTTCACCATCCATCCATCACGCTCAAGTTCGTCGAGGTTCGTTTCGACGCAACGCATCGATCGATCCCAAGGTTCGACATCATTCGTTGAGCGAACAACAGGTGCATTGCGCAACGGCGAGCCTGTTGCGTTCCCCAAGCGTGCATAGAGATGGCGTGCGTACTCCTGCCAGCGCAGTTCGTCACGAAACTTTCGCACATCATTAGCAGTGCCTTTGGCGGCGGTGAAGACACGCGGCAATTGCAAAAGACCATGACGAATCCAGGGCGACAGTCCTGATGCTCCTCGTTGCGAGACCGGCAATACCTCGTTGCGACGCTCGGCGTATCCCGTGAGATCCAACACGACCAGCGCAGCATCGGCCGCTGCTTGCGTTCCAATAAATCGTTCCGACCTGCGCACGTCGTCACTGCAGAGATGCGCAAGATGTTGCGCGACCCAGTGCACTTCTTCCCCGGGTTCAGGCGTGGGGAGCTTCGTTTCGCTCACGTCAGACCAATCCGAAATGGGCCCTTTGCCGTCGACGGATCAACCCGTCGGCCTTCTTGGGTGATGACAACACGTCCTTCTACGCAAAGCCGACGAGCCGCGGCGCGGGCTGGTTCGGAAACTCGTTCCCAGTCCTCGCCGCACACCAATTGCGCAGCATCATCTGGGTAAATCGTTGCGTTGCGTGGCCGTTGCGCGAGCAGATTCATAATGGCCGTTTCGAGCTCCTGATCAACTGGCTGAATCCCCCGTTTGCGACATGCATCAGAGCAATAGCGAACCTCGTCCCACGAACGCGCCCACTTCTTACGCCACGTGATTGTGCGCCCGCACACAACGCAATCTTTCTCTGGTGGCGTTGTCACGCGTTTCTGCCGAGGGCGCTTTCGATCGCTTGTGCAGCTGCAGCGCCAGAAAGGGCTGCCCCCTCGACTTTCGCGCCACCAAACGCGTCGCCCGCGCAAACAAAGAGAGGAACACCGCTGAGTTGCAGGAATCGTTCCGGATGCTCAACTGACGGACGGGCGTATCGCCAACGCTGAATCTGAACCGAACCGGGGAGTACCGATGACTTAAGTTGCGCCGCATCGAGCAATGCTTCGGTGATCGCTTCGTCCGGTGCATCCCATTGTGCGCGACTGAACTCTGGTGTTGCATGAATCGTCACCGCAGGCACTGCGGAAATTCCCTTGAGGAAATTGTCGGCCATCCAATCGATTGGACCGTCGGCGGGATCGACGGCTCCTGGTTCCGAAAGTCCTGAGGGGCCGTCAAGCACCGCCATGAAAGCGAGACATGGGTCGTATTCGATCGCATCAAGCGCGACTTCGTCCCTTGCAGCAAGCGCAACCTCGCCGTTTTCCAACAAGGCAATCGTCTGCGGTACAGGAGAAGAAGCAAGCACGACATCGGCAACAAGTTCCGAGCCATCAACAAGCGCGACAGTCCACGACTCCCCATCGTGACGAAGCGCCGAAACCTGTGATGCGGTGCGCACATCAAGACCGACGGCGAGATTCTTGGCAATTGCATTCATCGACACTGCGCCACGGAACCGGGTATGACCGTCAGAATCGTTCACACCTTCTGGACCGACGCGGCCACGAAACCACGGAGCGACGACGCTCTCACCAACAAGACGTTCCACCATTTCGGCGAACTCGGCTGTGTGGGTCGTAATGAACTGCGCGCCGTGATCGATGGTTGCATCACCAATGCGCCGTGTGGCGAGTCGACCGCCGACGCCACGACCCTTATCGAGAACGATCACATCGCATTGTTCTTGAAGTCGATGTGCAGCCGTAAGCCCGGCCATCCCCGCGCCGATCACGACGACGCGCGGACGAATCATTTCAAAGACCGCGGTTGGTCTCTGCGAGTCCCAGCTTCACCTGCGCCGAATCGATGTAGGTCTTCTCGCTGATAAACGCGTGCTGGGTGCCGGTGTAGATATCGCGGAATGCACGCTCGAGGCGGCTTCCTTCGCGAATCGCGGTGGTTCCTGCAGCAAGGTGAGCCCACTGCGCAACCTCGCGGCTTGCTTCGGTTGCATAGGTGGCAGCAATGCGCATATCAGCGCGCATGTCGACAGTGAGCTCTCCGCCCTCGGCGACAATGCGCTCCGCCTCGGAGTAGGTGTCGACAACGAGTTGGCGTGCAGCGCGCCACATACCAAGGTGATGGGCGTAACCACGCTGGAACGTGGTCTTATGAACAAGAGTTTCCATATCGCCCATGCGCGCTTTTACCTTCGCGAGTTCGGCGACGTCGTCAATCATGCTCTTTGCAACACCAAGCGCCCACGCTGCGTGGCCCGCTGCAGTAATGGCCATAAGACCCATTTTGAACGTCGGTGAACTTCCACGATGCGGTGTGCGCTCAAAGAGTTCAAAAACGCGATGGTCGGGAACAAACAGATCGGTGACGTTGTAGTCGTACGAACCCGTGCCCTTCAGGCCTTGAACATGCCAACCATCGGTGAAGTTGATGTCGTCACGATGAACCACTGCAGCGAGAAGGAGGATCTCTCCGTTGGCATCGAACATGAAGTTGCCGTCATCGATGGGGAGGAACCCAGCGCAAACAAACTCAGAGTGTCCCGTTCCGGAACCGAAGTTCCATGAGCCGCTGATCTTGTAGCCACCTTCAACTTTTTGGCCTTGACCGTTCGGAGCGAACTGACCGCCCATGGTGACGCGCTCTGCGCTGCCGAATGTTTCGGCAAAACCTGAATCAGGAAGGTAGGCAGCAACGGCAGCGGCGGACGGAAGATTGGCGATTCCGATCCAGCCGAATGAACCATCGAGTTCGGCCATTGCCTGCCAAGTGTCGATCATGTCGGCGAAGGAGGGTTCGGAGCCACCGGCTTCGGCGGGGTTCAGGTAGGACATGAGGCCGCATTCCCACATCGCATCGACCACCGCTGGGGTCATGGTGCGATTTGCCTCGCAGGCTGCAGCTTCAGCGAGCACGAGTTCTGCCATGCCATCGACGAGTGAGGTCCCTGAGTCAGTCAAAGTCATGTGAGCAATGTAGGCCCTCTTCTGATCCCCGCAAAAGCAAAGCGATCCTTTCCGAGAGGCAAGCCGCCGATTCCGTTCGATTTTCGAAATCGGCTGCGGCTGCCTCATCCACTAGGCCCCGTGGCTTCGGATACCTCTCGTGACGTTGACCGAGGCCCCCCAGCGCTCCCAAACGGAGAGCCCGCCGCCTTCCCGCGTCCCGATGCCTCCTTTTCCGGGATCTGTGGCACCGTTTGCATTCGAAACTATGGACCTCTCTTCCCCGGCGTCAGCCTCGATTTCCAAGACAATCCCGGCATCCGATGCCGGTGACCTCGGCGGAATACTGCAGCGCGACCAGACAGCGCTTGCGAGGATTTACGACCGACTTGGGAACGCGGTCTATGGATTGAGCCGACAAGTTCTCAAAGACGATGGCCTGGCCCAAGATGTCACCCAAGAGATCTTCTTGCGGTTGTGGAATGAACCTCAACGATTTGATCCAGAACGTGGCTCGTTGCGTTCGTTTCTTCTCCGTGAAGCGCACAGTCGTTCAATCGAAAAAGTTCGATCTGAGGAAGCTCGGCGCCAACGCGAATCTCGATCCGAATTTCGCGATCGGCCTGTGCCCCTCGACATCGAAGGCGATGTACTCAGATCACTGACATCGAACGAAGTTCGTAACGCACTTTCCCAGCTTCCTGAAGGGGAACGATCCGCCATTGTTTTGGCGTACTACGGCGGTCATTCCTATCGTGAGGTTGCAAGTGTTCTCGGCGCTCCCGAAGGAACGGTCAAAAGCCGCATCCGTTCGGGACTCTTGAAACTCTCCTCGCTACTGAATGACGAAGAATTGGAGGCCAAGCCATGACATCTGTTGATCAAACTCGTGAACTGCTTGGCGCCTACGCACTCGATGCCGTCGATGACGTTGAACGCCGCCGGGTTGAAAAACTTCTCGCAAGTGACCCTTCAGCACGCGATGAAGTCGACCAACTGCAACTTGTCGTAGACAAACTCGGCAATGCCGCTGAATCTGCTCCACCTGCACAACTTTGGGAGTCAATCCAAAGTGCGATTGATACAGATTCATCTGCTCAAATGCCTTCGGGTTCAACCGAACCAACCTCAATCTTCTCTTCGAAGAGACACCGAAGCATCAATAAACCATTCCTAGCCGCAGCCGCAGTGCTCGCAGTTTTTGTGATCGGCGGTGCCATTTTCGCAGGCGTTCGTCAGGACGAGAATGTCCCCAGCACCATTGCTGCGATGACGGCAATGGCAAACGACGCTGCCTCCAAACCTGGTTCGCGAACAGGTTTTCTCACTGACCCGGGTCAGACTATGAAGGTCCAAGTTGTCGCCGATGCACAAGGTCATGGCTTTCTGATGACCGATCCGTTGCCGGCACTTCCTGAGGATGAGACCTACCAACTCTGGGCTGCAAATAACGGAACCATGATTTCCCTTGGAATGCTCGGTTCAAATCCAGAAATGTCAATGGTCCCCATCGATCCATCGGTGACCGAACTTGCGCTTACTCGAGAACCGGCGAGTGGAAGCGTTGCTCCAACAAGCAACCCCATGGCAACCGGATCTCTCGCTTAAATAAAGATTTCTAAGCGATCACTCATCCGAATATGGCGACAGCTTCGGAGTAGGTGAGATGTACCCAATGTGCGAAATGCACGCCCCCTTACTTAGGAGTTCACATGTCATCACGCCCCATCAAAATCATCGGCAGCCTGATCGTTGCTGCATCACTCACCCTCGGTGCTGTTGCTTGCAGCAGTGACTCAAACTCAAGCTCATCTGACACAACTGCAAAGTCGAACTCGTCAACCACCAAGGCCATGAAGTCCGAGACCCTCGTTGAGATCGCATCCGGTAATCCCGATTTCTCGACTCTTGTTGGCGCAGTAAAGACTGCCGCGCTTGTAGAGACTCTCTCAGGCAAGGGCCCGTTCACCATCTTCGCTCCCACCAATGAGGCGTTTGCCAAGCTTCCCGCCGGAACACTTGCCTCGTTGACCCCTGAGCAGCTCAAGGCCATCCTCACCTACCACGTTGTTGCAGGCGAGGTTCTGGCCAAGGACGTCAAGGCCGGCAAGGTCAAGACCGTGAATGGCGCAGAACTCACGATCAACGTGAAGGACGGCAAGGTCACGATCACCGACGCAAAGGGCAACACCGTCAACGTCGTGAAGACCGACATTGTTGGTAGCAACGGCGTCATCCACGTCATCGACGGCGTCTTGCTGCCGTAATCAGCACATTCGCATGAAGGAGAGGGGACCCGAGATTCTCGGGTCCCCTCTCCTTTTTTCATTGAGGCGTTCACCAAAGGGCCTGTGCTCACAAAGGTTGAGGGGCGACCGATACTCCCGACCATTGCAATGGCACACTGAGCCGGTGATCGATCCCACAATCAAACGATGTCTCGGACAGATGATCAAAGGTGTGCAAGTTGTCGCCGCCACTCATGACGGCGTCACCCGGGCCTACACCTCGCATTGGGTCACGCAGGTTTCTTTTGAAGAACCGGTCGTGATGGCCTCGTTGTCGAAGAAACATGACACGTGGCCGATTCTCCAAGAAAGCGGCGCGTTCACTGTCTCGCTTCTTGCCGCAGACCAAATCTCCGAGGGGCAGTACTTCAGTTACCCCGGCCACAAGTTTCAGTACTGCGCTCCTGAGTACCTTCAGGAAATTGATGGCAACCCCGTCGTCCCCAACTGCATTGCCTGGTTCACTTGCGAAGTCTTTGATCACATCAGCTTGATTGATCATGAGCTTGTCTTCGGTCGAATCACCGCATCTGGTGAAGGCCGTCTCAAAGCTCCTCCTCTTCTCTATTCCAGTCGCCATGGCTGGCGAATCACCGGCGAGAAAGCGCGTGAGCCCGGTGTCTCGATACGAGATCAGCTCCTCGCCCGAATTGTTGATGACACAACTTCGGAATCATCCTCATGACTATGCCCGCAGAAGACCGACCACTCATCGATCACATGGTGCACACCCACGAACTCCCGCCGCTCCCACAACGGGAGTCGCGAATCATTGCGTCACAGTGGATTGAAGCGCCGGACGAGATCATGACGCTTGGTGATGATCTCGAAGCCGATCCTGGATATCTGCGAGGTATCGGTCGGTACCTGCTTTGGCGCGCGGGTCCAGCAGTACGTGCGCGTGCGCGCTATGGGGCCGTCGATAGCACCGACCTCGAACGCATTTGGACCTTTGAGTTAGATGCCGAGGGGAACGGCGAAGGTCTCGGACCCGATGGAATCATTCACAGTCGATTCCGTACCTGGAAAGAATCGTTGCGTGATGACCCGGAACTCGGATCCGAAACCGACGAAGTGAGTTAGCCCTTCGTTACCAACGCGCCCGGGAAGTCTCCCGCAGCACGGAACTCATCAAGATGAGCGTGGTAGTCAAGAAGGCTGCCGGCATAGACAAGGCCCTTCGCAGCCTTTTCATCCGGCACCGACATTTCGTTGTTGTAGTAACCCGGCGTACATGTGGCGACATATTCAGCACCGTTACCGATGACGCTGTACAGCACCATAAGCCAACCCTCTTCGGCTTCAGGTGTCGCTTCGATAGCGGCGATGCCTTGGTCGTTGCATGCCTTGATGAGTTCGGCAACGTGGCGAGCCGAACGGCCAAGGAAGTGAACGAAGTTGGTGCCGAAACCAGCCTGCACGAGGCTGATCACCATCATGTTCGGGAAGCCACCTGACAACACACCGTGAAGGGTGTGCGCACCGGTTGACCACGACTCATTGAGCGACACGCCGCCACGACCAACCGGGTCGAAACCAACGCGTGCATCAAGATCGGTATTGACCTCAAAGCCTGAAGCAAACACAAGACAATCGACGGGGTATTCCACGCCACCGACAACCACACCGGTTTCGGTTACACGTTCGATGCCCTTACCGTCAGTATCGACAAGATTCACGTTGGGCTTGTTGAATGACGGCAGATAGTCGTCGTGGAAGCACACGCGCTTACAGTTCTTGCCGTAATACGCCTTGAGCTTTGCAGCGGTTTCAGGATCTTCAACGATTGCGTCAACGCGAAGACGAAGCTTTTCCATCGTCTTGAGATCGCTCAGTTCCATCTCAGCGAGATGTTCTGGTGACTCCACCGTGGCCTGCGTGTTTCGCCACATGACGTCGGTCCAACCGTCGTTCACGAGATCGACCTCGGGCATTTCGCCTGTGACCGCTTTGGTGAAGTTCACGATGCGTTCTTGCTGCCAACCCGGCTTCAAGCTCTTAAACCAAGCTTCGTCGGTCTTGCCGTTGTTGCGCAGGCCAACTGCGCTGGGCGTGCGCTGGAAGACGAACAACTCTCCGGCGGCTTCAGCCAACTTTGGAACCGCCTGGATTGCGGTTGCGCCAGTACCGATGATGCCAACGCGCTTGTCCCCAAGCTTGTCCATGAATTCACGCGGACCGCCGCCGGTGTAGTCGTAATCCCAGCGACTGGTGTGGAACATGCGTCCCTTAAAGTTTTCAATGCCCGGGATACCAGGAACCTTCGGCTTATGCAGAATGCCGCCAGCGATGACGATGTACTTCGACGAGATCTTGTCGCCACGTGACGTTGTGATGTTCCAGCGGTTCGCACTGTCATCCCACACAGCGCCGTTGATGATCGTTTGAAAGAGCGCGTGGTCGTAGAGGTTAAACGTGCGACCAAGAAGTTGGCAGTACTCGAAAATTTCGGGAGCACTGGCGTAGCGCTCCGTCGGCATGTAGCCGGTCTCTTCGAGAAGGGGAAGGTAGGTGTAGGACTCAACGTCACACATGCAACCGGGGTAACGGTTCCAGTACCAGGTGCCACCGAAGTCGCCGCCTTTTTCCACGATACGGAAATTGGTGATTCCTTGGTTCTGGAGATCAACGCCAGTGAGCATGCCCGCGAAACCACCGCCAACAATGACGACTTCGGTTTCTTCAACGATCGCATCGCGAGTGAAATTGGGATCGGCGTAGGGGTCTTGGTCGAGTTCTTCGAACTGTTCCTTCAGCCCGGCGAACTGCTTCAAACCATCGGTGCGCAGTCGCTTCAGCTGTTCTTCCGCATACTTCGCGCGAAGTTCCTCAACAGAAACCTCAATGCCTTCGTTCTGCTCTGCCATGTCCTACTCCCCCTGGGTGCTGACGAGTTCCTTCTTCGTCAAGAGGAGCCATTGTGTCAGAACTTGGGTAAGTGTTCCTGTTTGGAGAAAGGGTGCCGATCTCTTGCCTAGGCCTTCGGCGTCACGGTTCGAAACGTCAGGTTGATTCGCTCACCCACAGGCTTTTTCGTTTTTGGTACTCGATGGCGCCACAGCGTTTGCGTCATTCCGCTCATAATGACGAGATCGCCGTGATGCAGTTCAAGTTCCACCTTGATCGAATGGTCGTCAACCCGTCGTAAGTCGAAACGGCGAGTAGCACCAAGACTTAATGAGGCAATCACCGGCATCTGCCCAAACTCTGGTTCATCGTCGGCATGCCAGTCCACGCCGTCGCTTCCATCCCGATACAGGTTGCACAACACCGAATTAAACCTCGTCCCGGTGTGGCTACTTGAGAGGTCTCGTAATTCGACGAGTTCATCAATCCACGGATCGGGATCGTGATGAATCCCCGAATAGTTGTAGTCAAGACCCTCGTCGGCAACCCACGCTTCAAGACGGGGAACGGGAATGAGTTTGCCGAACATTTTCAAGTGGTCCTGATGCCACATGACTTTTGTTCGCAGCGCGGCAAAGGCCGCATCAGCAGCGGCACTACCTACCGCGCTGCGAATGAGCGTGAGCCCGAGGCCAGGACCAGTTGGTTGCTCTTCAAACAACGGTGGCTGCCCGGACATCTCTCCTCAATCCTCTCGCGTCTGGATTGTTCGCAAAACCGCGTCGCGAACTTTGTCTTTTTGAATTTTCCCCATTGGGTTTCGCTCAATCGATTCAATGATGACGACTTGTTCCGGGCATTTGTACTTCGCCAAGCCCAATTCAATGCAGTGCGCCGCCAACGTTGGAACATCGATTGTTGACCCTGGAGTCACCACGATTGCGGCACACACTCGCTCGCCGGTGCGGGAATCGGGAAGGCCAATGACGGCAACATCAGCCACCGAACCGTGGAACAGCACTGCTTCTTCAACCTCAGTTGCCGAAATGTTTTCTGCATTTCGAATGACCACGTCCTTGAGTCGGCCAACGATTCGAATTCGATTGTCAGGACCAATTTCTGCAAGGTCACCCGTTCGGAACCATCCGTCGTCGGTAAACGCTGCAGCATTCAGTGATTCATCGACATAACCGAGAAAGCATTGGGTACCCCTCAGCTGAAGCTCACCATCGATGACTCGGGCGTCAACACCAGGGCCCGCTGGTCCGACATCGCGACCTACGTCAGGGCCGTCGAACCATTCACAGGTGCAATTCGGGAACTCGGTAAGGCCATAAGCGCCGACAACGCCCGCTACTCCAAACGTCTCGACAAGTTCTTGGTTGACTTCGCCCGGTATGGGGGCGCCTCCCCCGACACAACCGCGCACCTTCGAAAGCAACTGACCGTCAGCGCGTCGCTCTGCATCGAGAAACGCTCGAAAGAACGGAACAGCAGAACCCAACATCGTTGGTCCGTGTGCTGCCATGCGGTCGGCTGTCGTGGCGGGATCAAACACATCGAATAACACGAGACGAACACCGGTGTTCAGCGATGTCACCAACATCGCGATTCCGCCAATATGCGTAAAGGGCCATGCGATCGGGTACACGTCGTCGGGACTGAATCCCAAACGTTCCGACAGCGATGCTCCCGAAGCAATCGCCGAGGTGTCGGTATGACGAACTCCCTTCGGAGCCGCAGTCGTCCCGGAAGAGAAATAGATCCAGCGACACTCATTGTCCAAGATCGGCGGCGCTGGAAGTTGGGACACGTCCCCCGAAGGCAACCGCAGCGCGGTTGAAGCCGTAACCGGCGCTTCGTACTCCGCCGACCATGACCGAATTCCGAGATCTCTGGCCATTGCCGCATGGTCGAATCCACGCCAATGATTCGGGATGACCAAAAGATCTGTTCCTATTTGCCCCGCGATATGACTAACTTCGGCGTGTCGCAACATAGGAATGATTGGGTTCTGCACGACTCCCAAACGAGCGCAAGCCGCCAGCATCACGAGTGATTCCAATGTTGTCGGTAACTGCCAGGACACAATCGATCCAGGGCCGATTCCAAGTTGCATGAGACCAGCAGCGACCGATTCCGCTTCGTCACGCAATAGCGACGAGGTCAGCGAACGCCCGTAATCGTCCACAGCGACAACACGATTCGGATACTCGTCCGCTACCGCTGCCACCAACCCCCAAAACGTCTCTGTCATGCGCTCAGACTGCCATGCCCAGTCCCTCGACTCACAAGATTTGAGAAAATCGCATTTCGAAGAAACTTTCGCCTAAAGCACCAACCTTCTACGGGGATGAGTTGCGCAGACCACTTCCCGGAGAATCACGTGCGCCTTGACCAACCGATCGTTCGATTGCCGATAAGCACCGACATCAACGCCCTCATTGCTGAGGTCAGCGCGATTCCCGAAGACGTTTGGCGCCCGCACCCAGAAGGCATGCCCGGAAACAGCGCTCTTCCACTGGTATCGGTCATGGGAGATCCCAACAATGATTCCGTTGTGGGACCGATGCGACCCACACCTCACCTCGAATCGTTGCCGTCGATTGTCAACGTCATGGCTGGGCTCACCGGACTCGGCTGTCCCATCGGGCGCACGCGACTCATGCGCATCGACATTGAGTCCGAAGTGACGTCTCATGTGGACACCAATCGGTATTGGTGGGATCACCTTCGCGTTCATATTCCGATCATCACCGACCCAGCTGTGCTCTTTCATGTCGACGATGAATCGATTCATATGGAACCAGGCTCGTGCTGGGTCTTCGATACGTGGGAACCACACCGAGTCGAAAACCCCGTCAACGCACCGCGCATCCACCTTGTCATCGACACCGTCGGCGGCGCGGGGTTCTGGTCACTCATCGACCGGCAAACGGGTGCAGCTGACGCCAACTCACCGCTGCCTCAGGTGCAAACGGTCACCTCAATCGCGTTCGAAACGATGAACCAATCGACCGTCATGCCTTCGGCAGAAATCGACCAAACGCTGGCAAACATCCTTCATCAGTTCGCAGAAGTCGACCTCGATCGCGCCGTTGAACTTGATCGAGCGCTCATCCCCTTCCGTCGCTCATGGAAAGCCTGCTGGGCCCACTTTGGCGACAACCCTCAGGGATTCGACTCCTACGCAAAACTTCGTGATGAAGCCGATGCAATCGTTGACCCCTATCCCCAAGCACTTCCCAACACGGTCAAAGTCAATGAAGCGATTCGACAACTCGTACTTCGCCCTTCGTTGACACAATCCGGTGCCGTAGCTGCACCGAGCGGCATGGGTACTGCCCCTGCCGCCGCACCCGGCGGCGCACCCGCGCCCGCTGCTGCACCTGCGCCCGCGGCTCCTGCGCCCGCGGCTCCTGCAATGCCAGCACCGAAACAGATCGGCGAACCGATCACCCTTGATCGCCCTGTGTTCATCATTTCGTCCCCGCGCTCGGGCAGCACGATGTTGTTCGAAGCGATGATGCGCGCCAAAGAGTCCTACACAATCGGTGGCGAAAGCCACCAGCTCATCCAGGCATTCCCTGCACTCGCACCCGCCTCCCATGGCTGGGACTCGAACCGTCTCACCGAAGAAGACATCACGCCTGAGGTGGTTGAAAAGCTCAGCGGTTCATTTGTTCGACGACTGAAGAATCGCGATCGCGAGCCCGTGCAGCCCGGATCAATCGTGCGCATGATCGAAAAGACGCCGAAGAACTCTCTACGTATTCCCTTTCTTGCGGCTGCGTACCCCGATGCAAAGTTCGTCTAATTGTGGCGTGACCCTCGCGAAACGATTCGCAGCATGCTTGATGCATGGCGATCGGGTCGTTTTGTGACGTATCCCGATCTCCCGGACTGGACCGGAGACCGTTGGTCGATGCTCCTTACTCCGGGTTGGCGTGACCTCATTGGCAAGTCGCTCCCTGAAGTTGTTGCGAATCAGTGGGTGGCTGCCACGACAACGTTGCTTGACGATCTTGAAGCGCTAGAACCCGATCGTTGGTGTGTCACGAGTTACTCCGCGCTGCTCGCTGATCCCGATGCAGAACTCGCGCGCCTCTGCGCCAATCTCGATCTCACTTGGGACACTGAAACGGGTGGTGAACTTCCACTCTCGGCAACAACGCTTGAAGCTCCGCAGGCCTCAAAGTGGGAACGCAACGCTGAAGAGATGAAGAAGGTCTGGGACATCGTCGATCCCGTTGCAGTTCGCGCTCACGATGTTTTCGCCGATCCGCCCCCCATTCAGCCGTCGAAAACTCGTTCGGCCGAAGCCGTCAAGGTTGGGCTCACTGAAGAACCCGATGGCGCCATCCCTACCGATTTCTCAAGTGTGTTTACTGGGTCATTCGCAAGCATTCTCCAGGCAGCAAATTGTTCGCTTGCAGTCACGACCTACCAGAGCGGTCGTCTTGTCCTTGTTCGTTGCGACGGCGACAAGGTCAACACGCACCTTCGCTATTTCCCAAGCCCGATGGGCGTTGCCGTGCAAGGCGCGAAGTTGGCACTGGGCACGAAGACAACCGTGTGGGAATTCTGGAACCAACAAGCTGCCGCCTCAACAATTGATCCCGAAGGCCGCATCGACGCGTGTTACATGCCTCGCCGCGGTCACACCACCGGCGACATTCGTATCCACGATCTCGGCTACGACGCCGACGGAGAACTTTGGGCCGTCGCCACACGCTTTTCTTGCTTGGTGAAGTTCGATCGCGAGAACTCGTTCGCTCCGCAGTGGCGGCCGCAATTCATTTCCGGCCTCTCTGCGGACGATCGCTGCCACCTCAATGGCTTAGCAATGGTCGAAGGACGCCCGAAGTACGTCACCGTTCTTGGCATGACCGACACACCCAATGGTTGGCGCAAGGACAAGGCTGCAGGTGGCGCGATTCTCGACATCGAAGGTGGCGCTCCAATCACCGTCGGTCTTTCAATGCCTCACTCGCCTCGCTGGCATAACGGCAAGTTGTGGGTGCTTGAGTCGGGCCGTGGGGCATTATGCACCGTCGACATCGAAACCGGTGAACGCGAAACCATTGCGATTCTTCCCGGCTTCACTCGCGGTCTTTCGTTCGTCGGCAACATCGCGTTCATTGGTCTCTCGAAAGTTCGCGAGACGGTGTTCGATGGTCTCCCGATCACTCAGGCAGACACGCCGCGCGAGTGCGGCGTCTGGGCTGTCGACATCAACACTGGCGAGGTCGTCGGCTTTATGCGCTTCGAAGGATCAGTTACCGAACTCTTCGAAGTTGCGGTCCTGCCCAGCACGCAATGGCCGGAACTTGTAGAGCCAGGCGCGGAAGCAACAAACGACGCGTTCGTCCTTTCCGATGAAGCTCTGAAATATGTCATCCAACCCGCCAAGAAAGCGGACTAGGGCTTAGTCCTCGGCGAGAACGGTGTCGACACGAGCGCCGGCATCTTCCATCGTGGTGTTCCAAGAAACTGCAAGCTCCGAAACGAGAATTCGACGCGCACGGATCTGCATGGCCTTCTCGGCGCTTGAGAGCGATGACTGACGGTCGCGAAGCGCAAGGTTACGAACAACCTCGGCACATTCGTAGATATCTCCCGACTTCATCTTCTCTTGATGGTTCTTGAATCGACGTGACCAGTTTGTAGGAACGCGAACGTTGCGAACCGCGAGCACTGCGAGTACATCTTCGACTTCTTCTTCAGAAATGGCCTGACGAACTCCGAGGTCTTCAGCACGATCCTCGGGCACCGACACTTTGAGATTCCCGCCGCGCCATGAGTCGTCACCAGCCGCAACCGACAACTCGAGGTACTTGACCTTCTTGCCATCGACCACTCGGGTCGAGCGACCAGTGACCTCGGCAGTGCCGTGAGCGGGATAGATGATCTTGGAACCGACAGTGAACTTCATGAATGCCTTCCTGAAACCGGTCCACAAGTATGGCCAATGCTGAGGAGGTTCACACCATTACCGCGATGACCTCAAGAAAAGGCGGAGGACGAAGGGGAATCGTTCGGCCCTCGACCCTCGGGATCGAGGCCTTCGATGGCACGAAGAATTGCGATTCGCTCCGCCAACGGCGGATGGGTGTCCATAAGTCGACCGAAGGCTCCCTGGATGCCCTGCTCTCCACTGCGCTCGAGTGGTGACTCGATCCACAGGTGAGCACTCGCCGCCGAAGGGCGCGAAATCACGGTTGTATCGGCTTCGAGTTTCTCGAGCGCAGAGCGAATTCCGCCTGGCTCTCGAGTGAGTTCGACCGCCGTCGCGTCGGCCATTCCTTCTCGCTTTCGCGAAAGCGCTGCCCGCATGAGCATTCCGGCAGGAACTGCAATGAGGTAGAGGACGATGCCTACAAGCATCATCGCCCCTGCCGCTTCATTGCGCCGGCCACCACTGAAGAAGCCGATACGGATTCCGATCTGTGCGATGACCGCAATCGCTCCGACAGCCAGAACAGCGAGCGTTGTGACTGCAATGTCTCGGTTCACAATGTGTCCCGTCTCGTGCGCAATGACTCCGCGCAATTCACGAGGGGACATAACCGCTAACAAACCAGTCGTCACCGTGATCGCTGCATGCTTCGGATTACGTCCCGTAGCAAATGCATTCGGAGCAGGATCATCAACAACAAAGACCGAAGGAACAGGAATGCCAGCGGCAATGGCCATCTGTTCAACGATGTTCCGGAGTTCTGAAAACTCAGGCCCATCGGCCGGTCGCGCCTGCGCCATGCTGAGCGCCGCGGACGCAGAGAACAACCACGCAAGAAGCAAATACCCGAGCACAAACAGAACTGTCAGGATCAGAACAGCACCATTGAAATTGAAACTGCTCTGACAATCTTGCGAAATACGACCGTAGATATCGCGAGTTGCTAGGCCACATTCCTGTTTTGAGTAACCCCCAAATATGCCCACGATGAGATTGGCAACGACAAAAAGAAGAGCGAAAACGCCAGCGAGGATGACGAAACTGGCACGCTTGTTGTTGCGTTTGTGGTCAATGAAACTTGCGGCGTCAGCCATCAAAACCCGCGATCAAGAGAACGACTGAAATGAGGCTCAGAACTCAACCTTCGGAACTGGGCGATCTGCTTCATCCGCTTCGAACAATTCACGGCGAGGAAAACTGCCGATCTTGGAAACCGCCACACCTGGAAATGTGTCGATCTTGTCGTGGTAACGGGTGACAGAGTCGTTGTAAAACTGACGCGCATAGGCGATTCGATCTTCCGTTGCCGTGATTTCAGATTGCAGTTGTCGGAAATTCGCATCGGCTTTGAGATCTGGATACGCCTCTGCAAGCGCAAAAATCCTGCCGAGGGCGGCAACCATGGGCGCCTCAGCAGCAGCGGCTTCGGATGGAGTATTTGCCGTAACCGACGCATTGCGGGCGGCAACAACGGCTTCAAACGTTCCCGACTCGTGTGCCGCGTATCCCTTTACCGTCTCGACAAGATTTGGAATGAGGTCTGCGCGACGTTTGATTTGCACATCGATTTGCGACCAGCCGTTGTCGACTTGGTTTCGCATTCGGACGATGCCGTTATAGGAGCCGACAAGAACCAGTGCGAGAAGTACAACAACCACGACAATGATGATGACTGCGACCATCTCTGGTCCTTTCTGACCGCTCAGGGTGTCTGAGTGATTGCCCAGACTCAAGTGAACCATGCCAACTACTGAGTTGCACCGTCACCCCAGTGAATAACTCATTTCTCCGTGGGTAGATTGATCGGAATCTCCGAATCGAGGTCACCAACGAGTGTCTCGGCATCAATGATCGCCGACCGGTAAATCGCCGCTTCTTCCTCTTCAGACAAGACTTCTTCGGTTGAACGTCGCAGCGATGGCCAAGCGAACGCTGCGGTCAGAAGGCAAGCCAGACCACCAGTGATGTAAGTGGCTCTCGGATCGATGTGCTGGCCAATCCAGCCGATGATCGGACCGCCAATGGGCGTCGTGCCAATGATTGCGGTGATGTAGAGCGCCATCACACGACCGCGAACCTCAACCGGTGACGTGAGTTGCAGGGTGGCGGAGTTCATAGTGATGAACGCCACGCTTCCAGCTCCGACGAGCAATAACGCCGCTGACATCGTCCAGAAGGTTGGCATCACCGCAGCAAGAAGCATCGAGCCACCGAGAAACGCTGCTGCAAACCCCAAACGTTTGTGTGTTGCTCTCCCAAAGCGTGCGATCAGTAGTCCGCCTACAACCGAGCCGACCCCCATAACCGAAGAGAGAATGCCGTAACCAGTTGCTTCCCTATCGAAGGTGTACTTCGCAAAAAGCGGAAGCGAAATCTGGTTTTCGTATGCGAGCATCCCGATGACAACAGTCATGAGCATTGGTGTTCGAAGTCGAGAATCGGCCCACACAACCTTTATGCCTTCGCGAACCTGTCCTTTCTCTCGCTTCACTGGCACCTTCGGCACAAATTCTGATTGACGCATGAGCAACAAAGCAACCGTGATGGCGAGAAAGCTGACGCCATTCACTAGAAAAGGAACAGCAAGTCCAAATGCAGCGATCAAAACTCCGGCAATTCCGGGACCAACGATTCGAGCGATGTTGTTGGTCGTACTTCCGATGCCCACCGCACTAGTGATGTCGTCTGGTCCAACTAACTCGTACACAAACGATGAACGAATCGACATATCGAACGCATTCACCGTTCCGAATGCGGCGGCGAGAACAAACAAACTCCAAACGGAGATGGTGTCGGTGACCACCATCAGGCCAAGTGCAATCGCGATCACTGTGGCCAGCACTTGTGTGATCTGCAACATGTGCCAACGACTGTGACGATCAGCGAGGGTTCCGGCGAACGCACCGAACAAAAGAGTTGGCGTGAACTGTGCGGCGCTGACGAGTCCCAACATTCCGCCACTACCGGTGACTTTTAGAACCAACCAACCCATCGCAACGGTTTGCATCCACGTACCGGCTTGTGAAAGCCCCTGGCCCATCAGATACAGACGAAAGTTGCGATGACGAAGCGCTGCGAATCCCCCAGGCTTCGAACTCATGCGTTCGGCGTTCCGAATGACGAGAGAAATCGATCGATCGCTTCGAGATGCTCTCGCCGCCAACGTGCCACAAAATCCCCGCCATCTGCAGTCGCCGACCCGTTCAGCAGCGGAGCAAAGAGTGCGCGCTGGTCAGCCGCAAGCGGATCAAGAGGAAGACCAACCCGCGACCGCAGTGTGAACTTCACCAACAGTTCAGTCCGAACATCTTTCGGAAGAGCAACGGGCGCTTCGAGCCACGAGGCATTGCTCGAAGCGCCAAGTTCGGTGGCTTCAAGAAGTGTCCGGCTTCGACCGCCTCCCGGCGCGGTTCCCACCTTTTCGATGAGGCCATCGAGCACAAGTTGGTCGAGGGCTCGATAGGCGAGGGGTCTGCTCAACGACCAGATCCGGCCTATCTCACCATCCGGAGCGAGCAAGGTTGAGAGCGCCCAGCCATGGGTCGGGCCTTCCGCCACCAACGCCAAACACACCTTTTCGGCGAGTACTGGGTCGTTGCGGGTCACCGGCCGATGGTACCGGTCAAGTCGTCAGAAGTTGAGGTAAGTAGTCAGGATCTGACTACCATGCTGCGGTGACCACCAAAGCGCCAACCAAGCGGCAGGGAGCTCGAAGGATTTTCGGCTTTTCGATCCTGGTGCTCCTCACGGTCAGCACCATTGCGTGTGGTTCCTCAACGACATCGTCAACGGCATCGGACACTTCCGTGTCGGGATCACTCACCGTTTCCGCCGCTTCTTCATTACAAGGTGCCTTCACCGACATGAAGACTGCATTCGAGAAGGCAAACCGAGGAGTGAAGGTGACCGTCAATTTCGGAGCATCGTCAACCCTCGCGCAGCAAATCATCGATGGTGCACCTATTGACGTGCTCGCTTCCGCAGACGAAGCGAACATGACAAAAGTCTCCGACGCAAAGTTGCTCAGCGATACACCAACTCTTTTTGCAACAAACTCACTCGAGATCATCGTGCGGAAAGGCAATCCGTCAAAGATCGCATCACTTTCTGACATCTCGAAACCCCGACTCATCTATGTCACCTGTGCACCTCAGGTGCCAATTGGGAAGTACAGCGCGCAGGTTCTCCAAAAAGCGGGGGTAACTGTCACCCCAGCAAGCCTTGAACCAGATGTGAAAAGCATCGTTGCCAAAGTCACCGCCGGTGAAGCTGATGTTGGAATCGTGTACGTCACTGACGTCAGCGCAACGCAGGGCACGGCCGAAGGCGTCGAGATCCCCGCCGATGTCAACGTCACCGCCAACTACCCGATCGCCGCAGTTTCGACCTCTACAAATCGCGCTTTAGCCCAGGCATGGATTGCATTCGTTAGAGGCACAGAAGGTCAAGCAATTCTCAAGCGTTACGGGTTTGGCTCTCCATGAGCCAACTTCGCAGAACACGCAATCGTTCCGCAGGGCTCCAGCGCCCGCCGGCTGCGATTCTTGTCATCGCGTCGATTGCGGTTGCGTTTTTCGCGCTTCCGTTCATCGGACTTCTCTGGCGCATTCCTTGGAGTGATGCGTGGTCACTTCTCACAACAAAGTCTTCGCTCACTGCAATACGCCTCTCTCTAGAAACCTCATTGTGGGCAACCGCGTTGTCGATTGTCTTTGGCGTCCCACTTGCCTGGGTTCTTGCGCGATACGGCTTTCCCGGTCGTCGCATCGTCCGCGCTCTTTGCCTTCTCTCGTTGGTCTTACCTCCGGTTGTCGGTGGTGTCGCGTTGTTCGCGGCGTACGGCCGTCGTGGTCTGCTCGGCGATTCGTTGTTCGAATGGTTTGGCCTACGCCTACCGTTCAGTACTGCTGGCGTCGTCCTCGCTCAGACGTTCATCGCAATGCCGTTTCTCGTTCTCACTGTGGAGGCAGCCTTACGAGGCCTCGACCACCGATCAGAAGATGCAGCGCGGACACTCGGCGCGTCGCGATGGTATGCATTCCGCCGTGTGACATTGCCTGCGGTGCGACCTGCGCTCATCGCTGGAGCGGTATTGGCATGGGCTCGAGCCCTCGGCGAATTCGGCGCGACCATCACTTTCGCTGGCAACTTTCCCGGTCGCACGCAGACCATGCCACTCTCGGTGTACCTCGCTCTCGAATCCAATCCCGGACAAGCGCTCGTGCTCAGTGTCGTCATGATCGGGATTTCCTTTGGAGTTCTTCTCAGCCTGCGCGATCAGTGGCTCGGCGGTTCAAGTACAAGTGGTGGCTCACGATGAGCATCAATGCCCAATTCGATATTCAACTTCCCGAGTTTCATCTCGCCATTGAGTTGGCCCTCGCCGAAGGAGAAGTGCTCGCTGTCCTCGGACCAAACGGGTCCGGCAAATCAACACTGTTACGCGCGCTCTGTGGGCTCCAACCTGTCGATAACGGCAAGATTCTGCTCAACAACATCGTTGTCGACGACGCCGAACTCGCGACATTTGTTTTGCCCGAACAACGCCACGTTGGTGTGATGTTCCAAAACAGCACACTGTTCGAATATCTTTCCGTCCTCGAAAATGTTGCATTCGGACTTCGTGCTCGTGGAACCAAACGAGTAGTTGCTCGTGCAAACGCAACCGAGTGGCTTGAACGCTTTTCACTTGAGCAATTTGCGCAACGACGTCCGGCGAGTCTTTCTGGTGGTCAAGCCCAGCGCGTTGCGCTTGCTCGCGCACTCGCAACGAATCCGGATGTCTTGCTTCTCGACGAACCAACGTCAGCGCTAGATGTTCGTGCCAAAGCCGAAATCCGACGCGATCTACTTCGCCTTCGCCAACAACGACCCGTGACAACGTTGCTCGTCACCCACGATCCACTTGATGCGTTCGCGCTCGCCGACCGCGTCATCGTCCTTGAAGAAGGCCGCATCGTTCAAAGCGGCGCACTCGACGAAGTGGCAAGCCATCCTCGGTCTCGCCATATCGCCGACATGGTCGGACTCTCCCTCGTTCGTGGCGAGGTTCGCGACGGTGCTCTAACAACGGCATCCGGAGCACGACTCGTCGTTCCGGCCGACTCCCCGTCAGGCCCATCGGTCGCATCCATTCGCCCAGCAGCAGTGAGCCTTCATCGGGCCGAGCCCGAGGGAAGCGCCCGCAACGCGTGGAAGATGACAGTCAGTGACCTCGACCGGCATCCGGAGCGTGTCCGCGCTCGGCTGAATGGTCCGATTCCACTGTTGGCCGAACTCACGCCTGCTGGAGCCGAAGCCCTCGCCCTCAATGTTGGCGACAACATTTGGGCATCGGTAAAGGCCAGCGAAGTCACCGTGACTCCAGATCTGGGTTCCTAACCAACCTCACCTCGCTAATTGCCCCATCGGCCGATCCTCCCGATAGGGTGAGGAGACCGATCTGGGTCGCGAAGAAGCGTTCGCAGCCCGAGCGGGCGGATGACGACACCTAATGGCCGATGCAGGTCAGCAGAATTCTTCATCGCTCTGGACCTCCCCATTCTGTCCAGAGCCGTACGGCACGCAGCGGCCGATCTCCTCGTGGGTGAGGGGCGGAGCGTTGCGGAGCATCACCGGTGCCATCCGGGGAAACGGCACCACGAGCAGTCGCAACGCACGGTGACTGCACGAAACCACCAAGGACCTTTGTGCCTGAAGAACTCGAGATCGAACCGATCGAAACCTCCAAAGAACTCAATGTGCGCGCCGACGCGCCCACCATCGACGTTCACGGCGCGCGCTTTGAAACGATGGTCGAAGCCGCTGCCTGGGGCGAAGCTTCAGCGGAAGACCTCTCCATCCTCGAAGCACACAAAGCCGCATGGCAGCGCGTGCTCATCGAGCGACTCAACGACACCGACGAAGCACTCGATCGCTTGCGCGCTCGCCGTCAACCCGACGACCAGCAGGTCATCGCCGACCTCGACAACGAACAGCGCAAACTTGAACTCGCGCTCGACCGACTTTTGGGAATCGAGCCCGAACCAGGCGAGCTCGCCGTTGGAGTCAATGCACTTCAGCTTTCATGGGCCAACGGTCGACTCGTTGCATGGCTTGGCGGGCCCGAGGCTCCGCCAACCACCGTCGAAGAACTGCGCACAGTCCTCGCTGCAACCGACGCGCCAGAAATGTGGGGTGGACGTTCACCAGTCACACTTCCCAGCGGAGAGAAGACCGTTGCGCTCGAAGCCAATACCAGCGATGTTCTCGGCTGGCTCCTCGCCCTTTCTTCTGACCCACCCGAAGACGAAATCGGCCCCTCGGCCCGTTGGCTGTCAATCGTCGCTGCGTGGGCGGTGTCGCTTGCTGCTCGTGGCGCGATGACCCCGACGCTGCGACGGTCACGTGTAGGCCGACGTAATCAAAACCGCAGTGCATTCGGTGTCACCTGGCAGCCCGCGCTTATCGATGCCGATCGCCTTCGCATCATTGGCGATGCCATGCCGGGCGCTGTCGCTGCACTTTCGCCCTCGGTCGACGGCGGCACCATGGCCCGCTCGGTACTCGGCGAAGTTGTCAACGTCATCTGTCACGACGCTGCGCGACGCGTCGAGGTTCCTGCCGCTCCCGATGATCCCAAGACCATCGCAGCAGCGGCCGAATCGTTCCTCGCTCGGCTCGACGGAGCCCCATTCGACATTCCCGCAGGTCTTGCTGGCGAACTCACCAACGCACTCGAACGGTGGGCGACCCCAGTCATGTCGCGCAACTACCGACCACTCATCGTTCAACTCAACCCACCCGATTCTGGCGATGCTTGGCATCTCGCAGTCTTTGCACCGGGAAAGGGTGAACAACTCGTTCCTGTCGAAGTTGCCCTGGTGAACGCCGGCAATCAGCGCCGCGAACTCGAGGGCAATCTCGTTCGACTTGAACGTCTTTACCCACCGCTCTTGCGACCAGGCAGCCTTCGTCGCGGCGAGGTCGTGCTGAGCCAAGAAGAAGCATGGGAACTGATGTCCAAAATCGGACCCGTTCTTGCCGATTCCGGTTTTGAAATGCGCGTGCCGGCGTTGTCGCGCCGCAAGCCCACGCCATCACTTCGCATCTTCGCCGAATCCAACGGTGAAACCTCGGTTGGCGCGCACCAACTCGCGAACGTGAGCTGGACAGCAGTATTCGACGACATCGAACTCACCGCTGCCGATATCGCACGACTGGCCAAAGAAGCACGTCCACTTGTTCGAGCCAACGGCCGCTGGGTAGCACTCGACCACGCCGATCTTGCTGCTGCCGCAGAAGCGCTTTCAGAACGCGCGAAGAAGCCACAGATGACTGGCGCGGAAATGTTGCGCCAAGCACTCGGTCTCGATGGTTCGCCCTTGGCTGGAGGTGTTTCGATCGACGGTTCCGGTTGGGCCGCCGACCTCATGGCCAAGGCTTCCACCGCCTCGCTTGCGCCAGCCTCGAACCCTGAAGGCTTCAAGGGTGAGCTGCGCAGTTATCAGGCCGACGCACTTGCATGGCTCAAGTTCCTCGATACGACCAACCTCGGCGGCTGTCTCGCACTCGATATGGGTCTTGGCAAGACACCAACCATCCTCGCCCATCTCGTCGACAGCATCGGCGACGCACCGTCGTTGGTTATTGCACCGCCTGCGGTTGTCGGTAACTGGGCAGCAGAAGCTCGTCGTTTCACTCCTGAGCTTTCCGTCGTCGTGCATCACGGTGCCGGTCGCTCTGACCACGAGGACATCGCCGCCGAAGTTGAACGCGCCGATGTCGTCATCACCACCTACGGCACCGCGGTTCGCGATATCGAAGCACTTGAAAAGATCTCGTGGGGCCGCATCGTTCTCGATGAAGCACAGGCAATCAAGAACCCCGCCAATGAAACTGCTCAACAATTACGTCGTCTCAACGCGTCGTCGCGACTCGCGCTTACGGGAACGCCAATCGAAAATGGACTCGGCGACCTTTGGGCCATCCTCGATTTCACCAACCCTGGTCTCGTTGGTCCTCGTCCCCATTTCATTGCGCAACTTTCTGTAACAGGCACGACCGGACGCGACCAAGGCGAAACTGCATTGCGTGCGCTGAACGGCATCCTCGTGTTCCGTCGCACAAAGTCAGAGCCTGCAATTGCCGCCGAACTTCCCGACCGCATCGACGAACTCGATCATTGTTCGATGACTCCCGAACAAATCGGTCTTTACCAAGCAGTGCTCGACAGTCTCGTTACTGGTGCTGCCCTTGAATCAGGCGCCGACAATCGCAATGGGCGAATCCTGGCTGCGATCACGGCTCTCAAGCAGATCTGCAATCACCCGGTTGCCTACCGCCACGACGACGGACCACTCGATGGCCGTTCCGGCAAACTGGCCCGCCTCGAAGAAATCATCGAGCAGGTCTACGCCGCTGGCGAACGGGCCCTCGTCTTCACACACTTCGCCGAATGGGGCCAGAAACTCGCGGAGCATCTCTCCACCCGTTTCGATACCCCTGTTGGCTGCTACCACGGCGGTCAATCACGCGGCGCACGCGATCAACTTGTTGCCGACTTCCAGGCGCTTGAAGGCCCCGGCACCCTCGTACTGTCGCTCAAGGCAGGAGGCACAGGTCTCAACCTCACCAACGCCAACCACGTCATCTTGTATGACCGTTGGTGGAACCCTGCGGTGGAAGATCAGGCTCGCGATCGCGCATGGCGTATCGGCCAGGACAAAACCGTGATCGCTCATCGTCTCGTGTGCCCTGGCACCGTCGACGAACGTGTCGAAGAAGTTGTTGCTGGCAAGCGCCATATCGCCGATCTCGTCCTTCCCAAATCCAGTTCTCTGGGCGATCTCGATTCCACTCAGTTGCAAACGGCACTGGGTCTGCGCACCGATGAACTACTTACCGACGCTGACAATGAATTCGAAAGGAGCCTCGCATGAGCCGTACACGCCGCCGCCCTGCAGGCAACAACAAGAAGCAGAACGCCGATCGCGCCGCATCCAAGAAGTTCTGGGGCGAGGCATTCCCGGACGACCCCGCCCTTGTGCGCATGTCGACCGACCCCTCAGCCATGGTCATGTCACTTGGCGACCCGCCGCTTCGCACGATCGAGCCCACCGCCCAGCAAACCTTCGTTCTCGTGTATCACCGAGCCGCCCAAATGGCGATGCTCGCAGCCACCGCAGCGGGGCTCGATGACGACCCCTTGGGCGAACCGTACTGACGTCGCCTACCCTCTGCATACGTGCGCTTCCTTCACGACAGAACCCCAGAGGCCGACCTCACGTTCGATGACGTGTTCATGGTGCCGGCCCGTTCCGATGTTTCCTCTCGACTCGATGTCGATCTCACCACTAACGACGGAACCGGCACCACGATTCCCGTCGTAGTCGCCAACATGACGGCTGTTGCTGGTCGGCGTATGGCCGAAACCGTTGCGCGTCGAGGTGGCATCGCCGTCATACCGCAGGACATTCCGCTTGAAATCGTGAGCGATGTTGTTTCCTGGGTAAAGCGCCGGCATCTCGTCTTCGATACGCCCATCACGCTTTCTCCAGCCGGAACCGTTGGCGAGGCAATGAACCTCATCGCCAAGCGTGCTCACAACGCCGTCATTGTCGTCGATGGTGATCGTCCTATTGGCGTCGTCACCGATGCCGACTTCGTTGATGTCGATCGTTTCACCGGTGTCGACCGAGTGATGTCAACCGATCTCCTCACGCTCCCCGATTCACTCGATGCCGAGAAAGCCTTCGACCTTCTGCACGAAAGTCGTCGTCGCTCGGCGCCAGTTGTTGATGCATCTGGTGCGCTGGTCGGCATTCTCACTCGTACAGGTGCGCTTCGCTCGACGCTGTACAAACCAGCGGTCGATGCCAACAACAAGATGCGTATCGCCGCTGCCGTTGGCGTAAATGGCGACGTCGCCACCAAAGCCCGCTTGCTCGTTGAAGCCGGCGTCGACGTTCTCGTTCTCGATACCGCGCATGGTCACCAAGAAAAGATGATCGATGCCATCCGCACAATCCAAGCACTCGATCTTGGCGTTCCACTTTGTGCCGGCAACATTGTTTCTGCTGGCGGTGTCCGCGATCTCGTGAACGCCGGCGCCGACATCGTCAAGGTTGGTGTTGGGCCCGGTGCGATGTGCACCACACGAATGATGACCGGAATGGGACGCCCACAGTTTTCTGCAGTTCTTGAATGTGCAACCGAAGCACGCTCACTCGGTCGACACGTTTGGGCCGACGGCGGTATTCGTCACCCACGAGATGTTGCGCTTTCGCTCGCTGCGGGTGCAAGCAACGTCATGATCGGTTCATGGTTCGCCGGAACCCACGAATCACCTGGCGATCTTCGCCAAGATGCCGACGGACGCTTCTACAAAGAGAACTTCGGCATGGCATCAGCTCGTGCTGTTGTAAATCGCACCGCTCAGGACGAAGCTCCAATCGAAGCAGCGCGCCGAGCACTCTTCGAAGAGGGCATTAGCTCCGGTCGCCTGTACCTCGAAGCAGACCGCCCCGGCGTTGAAGACCTCATCGACACGATCGTCGCTGGCGTCCGCAGTTCATGCACCTACGCCGGCGCTCGCACCATCGAAGAATTCCATGAACGTGCGGTCGTTGGCATCCAAACCGCCTCTGGCTTCGCCGAGGGTCGTCCGCTCCATCAAGGCTGGTAGCCCCCGATCCCTTGTGTGACAAGGGTCATTGTGACTGCTGACCGGTATTTCCGCGGGCTGGGAATGTTTTTTGTCCCGTAACGTTTCAACTATCGGCTCTGGGAATCCCCCCTCCCATTGAGCCGTCTGGCCGAAACAGGATCCCCCCTCCTGACGGCCTTGCGACACCCCCGCCATCCCCCCGGCTGGGGGTGTTTGCGTTTTGCTACC